>SKEA01000085.1_pt1 | contig 93113 bp, 111 predicted proteins | sample 4826601 | NCBI WGS metagenome assembly SKEA01 (sample SAMN11008821, study PRJNA524170) | human gut metagenome | biome: Human fecal sample; material: Feces; isolation source: fecal sample from pouch patient p13, p53 | host: Homo sapiens | place: Israel: Tel-Aviv | collected 2016-07-06 | reverse complement strand
TAACACGTGTGGCTTCCATTTTTGAATTTTTTACTTTTGTACTCATCTTACCCTCCAAATACTTTTCTCAGGTAAAAATTATATCTCTTTTCCTCCCTTCCTTTCATATAGAAAATAAAGCTTTTACTGTCTTTTATTAAGATTTTTATGCTTTTTTCGGTAATTGTCCGGAGACTCGCCATACTTTTGTTTAAAGCATTTATAAAAATACCCTTCATTCGCATATCCGATTTCAGATGAAATCTCCTCTATCTTCCTATCTGTTTTGCATAATAAATTAGATGCTTCTGCCATACGTATGTCAAACAAAATATCTTTAAATCCCCGGTTCCCATCCATTTTCAACAGCGCACTAAGATAATTGGGGTGGAAGCACAACTCTTTTGCCACTGAATTCAAAGTTGCATTTCGATAATTTTTCTTTAAGTATTCAATTACCTCTTTTTGGATCTTGATGCTTTTCTGTGTAATGACTGCCTCATCTTCTGCTCCAACCGCTCTCGATATTTCCGTAAAAAGTAAGAGCAGACATGCGGTAATCTTTCCAATATTCTTTTGTTCTTCCAGAAAATACTCACAAATAAGTTGTTCCATAACCTTTTCTTCAAAGCTTCCCTCCGGAAGATGATAAAAAATGTAATTTTTCTTTTTACTTTCCGAATACAGACTATTAATGATATAGTTAGAAATGTATTTATCCTCTGAAAACAAATACATAAAAATGGTATCAAAAAAATCAGCCGTCATTAATATATTAAACATCCAAATATCATCTGTTGCCCGCTCTGAAGAATGACTTACATTTCGATTCATCAGACAGATATCTCCCGATTTCATTCGAATTTCCTTTCCTTCTATCTGCACCGAAAGTTCTCCCTCCATCATAAAAGAAAGTTCGATATACTCATGTCTGTGATTAGGAATCGGAACATTTTTATATTTTTGACGGATTACAACTCTCTCTTTGCATACCTCTTCATTCGGATACGAAATGACAATCTGGTCTTCATCTCTATGCATTTGCGGCACTCTATGACGCTTCTTCATATTTCCTGCTTGCTTTTCACTTTGAAGATAATGCTTTAACACTTCGTAATTCTTTTCCATGCTGCCTCCACATTCTGATGTCTCATTTGTTTTTATATGCTTGTATGAACCTATATTACAAGATTATTTTCCAAAAGTATAGTACCTTGCAGTTTTTTTTCATATAAGCAATAAAACATATCGTTTCATGCTTTTCACTTGCATAAAACGATATGTTCTATTTTTTTCTTTCTTATCGATCCATCTCACTTTGTCTTCCCGTACTCTTATGTGCTCGGATAATACGTTCAATCTCTCTTAAGTCGGAGGATGGCAGATCTCCCGGTATCGTGTTTTTCACCGAACTTGTAGCATTTCCATATTCCAGCGCTTTCTGGCAATCACCATTGTGTGCAAGCAATCCGTACAGCACACCCGAAATGTAGGCGTCCCCGCTTCCGATCCGGTCAACGACTTCGATATCTCGGTAAGGCTCTTCCTCATAGTAAACATTCGTCTTCGCATTGTAGATTACTGAACCGAATGTGTGGCGTTTCGGGCTGTGGACGATCCGCTGTGTAGAGGCTACGATGGAAATCGGGTAATCCTCCGTAAAGCTCTTCATAATCGTCCGGACATCCCCTTCTTTTCCAAACGTAAGCCGCGCCGTCTCCTCAGAACAGAAAAATACATCCACATATGGGAGAATTCTCTCGATACACGCCCGCGCTTCTTCTCCTGTCCACAAGTTTCCACGGAAGTTGACATCAAAGGAGATCATTGCTCCTGCCTGTTTGAACCGTTTGATCATCTCTATTGCAGTTTCACGTGTCTTCTCACTGAGTGCCAGTGTGATTCCGGTCGTGTGGAAACATCTTGCTGACGAAAACAGACTCTCATCAAAATCCTCCACATCAATCTTTGTCATAGACGTATACATCCGGTCATAGACGATTCCCGGTTTTCGCGGATATGCTCCGTTTTCATAATAGTATACCCCAAGGCGTGCATCTTTCTCGCTGTCATATACTAAATAGTCATCGCTGACGCCACAGAAACGCACTCGATTTTTGATATAAGTTCCAATGTCATTTGCCGGAAGCTTGGAAATGATTCCGGTACGTAACCCAAGAAGGGAAACACCAGATACCACATTTAATTCTGCGCCGCCCGCCTGTTTCTGAAGGGTCTCTCCGCGCACAATCCTCTCATTGTTCGGCGGGGACAGCCGAAGCAGTAATTCTCCAAGTGCAAGCAGATCAAATTCTTTTTTTGTTTCCATAAGGTACACCTCTTTTAATTCATTTTGCAATTATGATTCTCTCTGATTTGAAAATAGGGAATACAATGCACCTCTGCCTGTATTCCCTACGGTAAAAAATATATAAATAATTTTAGGTACAGCTCAAATGGGTATAAGCTGTTTGGACGTTTCCTGTACTGGCAAATACAGGTTTATATAATTAAAAATAAATTATATACTATCTTTGTACACGGCCTGAACCGTCTCCACCTGCAAGTTTTAACACTTCATCCATAGATACTAAGTTCATATCTCCTTCGATAGAGTGTTTCAGGCAGGAAGCTGCAACTGCAAATTCGATTGTTGCCTGTGAGTCAAATCCGTTTAAGGAAGCTGCGATCAGTCCGCCTCCGAAGCTGTCTCCGCCACCTACACGGTCAACGATGTGCATTTTATATTTTTTGCTGAAGAAGTAGTCATTTCCATCATATAACATTGCAGACCAGTTGTTGTCGTTTGCTGAGATAGACTCTCTTAATGTGATTGCTACTTTGCTGAACCCAAATCTATCTGCTAACTGTTTTGCTACATCTTTGTATCCTTCGTGGTTTACTGTACCAGTTGTAACATCTGTGTTTGCTGCGTGAATTCCGAATACGTCTGCTGCATCTTCTTCGTTTGCGATACATACATCAACGTATTTACATAATTCTCCCATCACTTCTCCGGCTTTTTCTTTTGACCAAAGTTTATTTCTGTAGTTTAAGTCACAAGAGATTGTCACTCCATTCTCTTTTGCTGCTTTACAAGCTTCTAAGCAGATTGCTGCTACTTCATCATTTAATGCTGGAGTAATTCCTGTAAAGTGGAACCATTCTGCTCCGTCAAAGATCTCTTTCCAGTTGAAATCTTCTTTTGTAGCTGTTGCGATAGAAGATCCTGCTCTGTCGTAGATTACTTTAGAAGGTCTCTGGGAAGCACCCTTCTCTAAGAAGTAGATACCTACTCTGTCTCCACCACGTGTGATGTAAGATGTGTCTACTCCATACTTTCTAAGAGAGTTTACAGCAGCCTGTCCAATCTCATGTGCCGGTAATTTTGTTACAAATTTTGCATCAAATCCATAGTTTGCAAGAGAAACAGCTACGTTTGCCTCTCCTCCGCCGTATGTTGCTCCGAATGTATCTGCCTGCACAAAACGGTAGTATCCTTCCGGTGCAAGTCTTAACATAATCTCTCCAAATGTAATTACTTTCTTTGCCATGTTTAATCTCCTCTTAATCATAAATTGTAATTTTATCTTCTATAATCAATATTACAAACTTCTAACAGATACGCTGCAATGTCGTGCAGCTGTAAGCATTTCTTATTTCTGTACTAAATGCACTGCAAATCCGCCAACCTCTCCTGTGAAGTAAACTGCTTTTAAATTGTTCTTTGCATCATATTTTGCTGTGGACATATCGAATTCATATCCCAGCATTTCCAGATAGCTCACTGCTCTGTCGATGTAGTTTGTGGAAACTGCGATGTGTCCGTTTGTTCCTTTGTATGGAGCCTTCATTACTTCTACACCAGTTCCTGCAAAGTATGAAGAGTTTCCTTCTTTGGATGTGAATCCGAACATCTTTTCAAATGCACTTGCTGTATTTCCAGCTTCACCATCGCTATTTGCATTGATTCCTACATGTGCAAGTTCAAATCCTAACATAGACTGTACTGCTTCTCTTGTCAGTTTTTCGATCTCATCAAATTTACCTGCTGCTACAAGATCTCCTTTTACCATCCAGCTTCCGCCACATGCGATGATCTTCGGGAAGTCTAAGTAAGATTTTAAGTTAGACGCGTTAATTCCACCTGTCGGCATGAATTTCATGTTTGTGTATGGAGCTGCCATCGCTTTGATCATGTTGATTCCGCCTGCCGGTTCTGCCGGGAAGAATTTTACAACTTCCAGTCCGCACTCAATTGCCTGCTCGATATCACTTGGGTTTGTTGTACCCGGTGTGATCGGGATATTCTTCTCTACACAGTATCTTACAATCTTTGGATTCAATCCAGGGCTGACAATAAATTTTGCTCCTGCTGCCACTGCGCGGTCCACCTGATCTGTTGTAAGAACGGTTCCTGCTCCTACAAGCATGTTCGGGAACTGCTCTGCCATAATTCTGATAGACTCTTCTGCTGCATCTGTACGGAATGTTACTTCTGCACATGGAAGTCCACCATCACAAAGTGCTTTTGCAAGTGGTGCTGCATCTTTCGCATCGTTTAATACAACAACCGGAACGATTCCGATCTTCTGGATTTTCTCTAATACTTCGTTCATTTAACTTCCTCCTGACTGGATCTCTCTACGTTTCATTTTGTTTCACATTGTGAAACTCAGTTTCATAATGCAATACTCTTTATTTGCATTATACTACTTCTTGTAAGAAAGTCAAGATGTTTCTTTCGATTTTCTCCAACAAATGCAGGATTTATTCTCCGATCACCCGAAACCTCCTTCCATTCTCCCTGAATCTGGAAAGGGGATTGCTTCTCTTTTCATAAAATGTTACAATAGTCCACAGATTCTAGGAGGAAATGATTGTGTACGATAAAAAAGAGAACCAAACTACAACTCAGACTGCAGAACAAAAAAATCCGATTCAGGTCGCAGACAGACTGTTTGCAGTCATTGAAGAACTTTCCAAGTCCGGTCCGACCGGACTGATTGAACTGAGCAATACGCTTGGTTTACATAAAAGCACGACCCACCGACTTCTAACCTCACTCATGTATATGGATTATGTGCGTCAAGATGAAGAGAGTGGAAAATATTCCCTTTCTTTTAAACTGCTTGAAATTTCCAGCCGGATTTTAGGGCATATTGATGTGTTATCTACCATTCACCCTTATTTAAAGGAGCTCGCAGATATCAGCGGAGAGACCGTCCATCTTGTCAAACGTGACGGACTGGACGTCGTGTACATCGACAAGGTAGAATCCAGCTCTAACTCGGTGCGAATGGTATCCCGTGTTGGAAGCCGCACACCAATGTATCGTTCCGGTGTTGGAAAAGCACTGCTCGCCATGATGCGTCCAGAGGAAGTGCGTACAATTTGGGGCGACAGTAAGATCGAGGCACTGACAGAGTATACCGTCACCGATCTGGATGAACTATTTATTATTTTGGAAGAAGCGCGGGAAAATGGTTACGCACTTGACAATGAAGAAAATGAAAACGGCGTTCGCTGCATTGCCTCCTCGATCATGGATTACAGCGGCAAGCCAAAATATGCTTTCAGTATCTCCGGCCCGACCGTCCGCATGACAGATGAGCGTATCCTGGAACTCTCCAAGCTGATGCTACAGACAAAGAAAAAACTGGAAGAAGAGCTTGGTTATCATTCATAGGCTCACATAAATCTGATTTGTACTCAAAAAAGAGCGTTGTGAAATAAGGAATCCTCTCCCTATTTCACAACGCTCTCTTTTCTTTGCAATTTTAAATACGATCTACTCTTCTACCTTTGCAATCTCAAGTCCAAGTTCTTCTAACTGTTTTCTGTCAACTGCTGCCGGCGCTTCTGTCATCAGATCGGAGGCATCTTTGACTTTCGGGAACGCGATCACGTCACGGATGCTGTCTTCTTTTGCCATCAACATGATCAGACGGTCAAGTCCGTATGCTAATCCTGCGTGCGGCGGCACTCCATATTTGAATGCACTTAACAGGAACCCAAACTGTTCTTCTGCCTGCTCTCTTGTAAATCCAAGCACTTCAAACATCTTATTCTGAATCTCCTGATTGAAGATACGGACACTTCCGCCTCCGAGTTCCGTTCCGTTTAATACGATATCGTATGCTTTTGCACGGACTTTTCCCGGATCTGTATCAAGAAGGTCAAGGTCTTCTTCCATCGGCATTGTAAATGGATGATGCATTGCTGTATATCTTCCGGCTTCCTCGTTCCACTCTAATAACGGGAATTCTGTTACCCAGAGGAATCTGTAATCTCCTTTGTCAAGGATCTCTAACTGACGTGCGATCTCCAGACGCAGATTTCCTAACACATCCCATACAACTTTATTCTTATCAGCAGCAAAGAGAAGTAAGTCTCCGTTCTCTCCACCCATCGCCTCGATCAATGCGTGCATCTCTTCTTCGCTCATAAATTTTGCGAACGAAGATTTCACCGTACCGTCTTCCTGGATTGCAATGTAAGCAAGCCCTTTTGCACCAAAATCTTTGGCGAAATCTACCAGTTTATCAATCTTCTTACGCGGCATCGCTCCCTGCCCTTTGGCATTGATACCTCTGACACTTCCCCCGTTTTCCAGTGCATTTTTAAATACGACGAACTCACAGTCTTTTACGACTTCAGATACGTCCACAAGTTCCATTCCAAAGCGGATATCCGGCTTATCGGAACCAAAGCGATCCATCGCCTCCTGCCATGTCATGCGCGGAATCGGAAGGCTTACTTCTACACCTAAGATTTCTTTAAATAATTTTGCCAGCAATCTTTCATTGACATCGATGACATCATCTACGTCTACGAAAGAAAGCTCCATATCGATCTGTGTAAATTCCGGCTGACGATCTGCACGAAGATCCTCGTCACGGAAACATTTTACAATCTGAAAATAACGATCATATCCGGAACACATCAGAAGCTGTTTGAAAATCTGTGGTGACTGCGGCAGTGCGTAGAAATTCCCTGGGTGTACACGGCTTGGTACAAGGTAGTCTCTCGCGCCTTCCGGTGTACTCTTGATCAGCATCGGTGTCTCGATCTCAAGGAATCCTTCTTCTGCAAGGAACTGACGTGTCAGTGTAGCAGCCTTACTTCTCATCATCAGATTTCTCTGAAGATCCGGTCTTCTCAGGTCAAGGAAACGATATTTCAGACGAAGTTCTTCCTTTGTCTTACTGTTCTCCTCGATTGGAAACGGCGGTGTCTCTGACTCGGATAAGATCCGGATCTCTCTTGCGCGAATCTCGATCTCTCCTGTTGCAAGATTCTCATTGACTGCACCAGAACGTGCCTCCACAGTTCCCACTACTGCGATTACAAATTCACTTCTTAATTTTCCTGCCTTTTCAAATCCGGCTTCATCGATGGAACCATTTTCAAAAATGATCTGCAGCAGACCGGAGCGGTCTCTTAAATCTACGAAAACGATTCCTCCTTTATTACGGTTCTTCTGCACCCATCCCATCACGGTCACAGTCTCACCGATATTTGCTTTGCTTAACTCTGCACATCTGTGGCTTCTCTTTAAGCCCTGCATTGATTCTGCCATGTTCTTTTCCTCCATATTTATTTAAAAAATTCCTTAATTTCTGTGTAACCTTCCTGAGAAAGTTGTTCTTTCTGGAATTTCTTGTTTTTCTTCATGATCGAGAGCATTACTTGCTTCCCTGCAGCACGCTGCTCTTTTGCAAATGCCAGCACTTCCAGCATCTTCTCCTGCGGCATTCCTTTCTCGATCAAGAGCGCCAGCTTCTCTTTGTTGTCCGGAATCTCATATCCTCTCTCTAAAAGCAGCATGACGATCCGCTCAAATCCGATTGAAAATCCGCATGCCGGTGTCGGCTGTCCGGTAAACTTTCCGATCATCTCATCATATCTTCCGCCGCCTCCGACAGAGCCGCCGAACTCATCCATCGCAATCTCAAAGATCGTTCCGGTATAGTAAGACATTCCCCGCACCAGTGTCGGGTCAAAACTTAACTTAAAATCTGCTTCTTTCACACTGTCCACACTTGCGATGATCATCTCCAGCCCATCTGCAGTCGCTTCCTCAAGGTATCCCTCTAATTTCTCTTTGCAGTAGCGTACTCCCTCGATATCATTTGTAATCTCCTTGAATAACTGAAGATATTTTTCAACCGCTTCTTTCGGATATCCATGCTCCTGCAGTTCTTTTTCTACACCGTCCAGACCAATCTTATCCATCTTGTCCAGGATGATAAATACATCATCATAGTCTTTCTCTTCGAATCCGCTGTAAGCTGCCATCGCCTTTAAGATCTTCCGGTCATTGATACGGACAGTAAAGTTTTTAAAATCCAGTTTCCCAAGCAGTGTCGTCGTCGCAAGGATCAATTCGATCTCCGCAAGATTATTTGGTTCTCCTAAGATGTCAATATCGCACTGCATGAACTGACGGAAGCGCCCTCTCTGCGGACGGTCAGCTCTCCACACATTTCCCATCTGCAGCGCTTTAAACGGAGATGGAAGCTCACTGACATTGTTGGAATAATAACGGGATAACGGAACAGTCAGATCATATCTGAGTCCACCATCCACGAGATCTGCCTCACATTCTGCTGTGTCCAGCTTTAACTTCTCTCCACGTTTTAAAATTTTAAAGATCAACTTTTCATTCTCTCCCCCTTGCTTGCTCGACAGGTTCTCGATATGCTCCACACATGGTGTCTCAATCGAAGAGAATCCAAATGTTCCATATGTCTCCTTGATCAGACGGATCACATAATCCCGGATCTGCATCTCTCTCGGTAACATATCTTTCATCCCGGTTACGGGCTTTTTCTTTAATGCCATAATAGTTCTCCCTTTCGCTCTATCATCTCGTCGATCCGTGCGATATACTGTCCCACATCTTTGACATTTTCCACACGCTCAATCCTTTTTTCTAATTTTACTTCTTTTCCCGGCTGACCGTTCTTTAACTGGTCTTCTGCCGCCGAAAATACAGCCTTTGTGGAGGCTCCTGCTCCCACTGCTACGATAGACTGTTTTTCCTCCATAATAAGTATATTGTATATTCCTGCTTTGTCAACCTTTGCATAGCCAACATTTTCAAAATTTCCGGCAATATTTTTCTGGCGATACAGATAATACGGTTTCATTCCCATCCGCGCAGCACTCTCCGCTGCGAGATCTATCATCGCTTCCATCTGCCGTCCTCTTTCCTCCTGGAGCGCAGCCTCTTTCAATTCCGGCATCTGTGCCAGCCTTGATGCACGCTTAACTGCCAGCGAGTGCACCGTAATACTGTCAGGAGAAAGTTCCTCAATCTGCCTTAACGTGTCTTTGACATCTTCCACCGTCTCTCCCGGAAGTCCGGCAATCAGATCCATGTTGATATTTTCAAACTCCAATTCTCTCGCCATCCCATACACGCGGAGAATATCCTCCACGGTATGCCTTCTCCCGATGAGATCCAAAGTCTTTTGCTGCATCGTCTGCGGGTTAATCGAAATCCGCGGAATCTTGTGGCGCTTCAGCACTTCCAGTTTTTCTCTTGTAATACTGTCAGGCCGCCCTGCCTCCACGGTAATCTCCTTTATCTCCTCATAAGAAAATGTCTCTTCCAAATGTGTGAGCAGACGATCTAACTGATCTGCTTCCAACGTCGTCGGCGTTCCTCCACCAATGTAGATTGTATTTAATTTCTTCTCTTTTGAAATATCCCCGACATAGCTGATTTCCTTGCAAAGTGCATCGAGATATTCCTCCACCCTCGTCTTCCATGCTTCGATCGGGTATGAGGTAAACGAACAGTACGCACAGGTGGTCGGACAGAATGGGATTCCCACATAGAGACTATATCCATCTTCATAATCAAGCTGCTCCAGCTGGGCCTTCTCGCGCTTTGCAATCTCGATTCCAAGGCGTGCTTTCTCCTCACTCATCAGATATTGTTCCATGAGAGTTCTCTGAATCTCTGCTTCCTCCATCTGCTCCTCTAACATCTTCATTGCGATTTTTGTCGGGCGGATCCCCGTTAGGATTCCCCACGCCAGCGTTTTCCCGGAATATTCTGCAAGCGCCCGGTAAATCTTTCGGTCCAGATACTGCTTCTTCTCTTTTTTTGTCTCATATGCATCCAGTTCCTTTATCTCCGCACAGATTCTGCAAATGCGCTCCTGCACACACACCTCCAGCTCCAGAAACATTCCCTGCTCCTCATCAATTTCCTGCTCTACTGTCTCATTTGGGAAAAATGCTTTTACAATATGAAATACATCATAGATATAACTTTTGTCTTTTATCCGTAATCGAATCATTCTCTTCTCTTCCTCATTTATTCTCTCACTGTGTTTTTTACACCACTGTCACAGACAGCACTCCTCTTCTCTCTTACGAAGGAAGGACGGGAAAATGCTTCCCCGCCCTCAGTTACCTTACACAAAACACCTTTTTTGCTCCTTGTATGATTCTGACATTTTTCTGAACAGAATTGGTTTTATCTTTTCAGCACTTACGCCAGAAATGGATTTGCTGTCTTCTCTGTCTGAATAGTCGTCGCTGCCATATGCCCTGGATATACCACTGTATTTTCCGGCAGAACAAGGAGCTTCTCCTTGATAGAACGAATCAATGTCGTCTCATCCCCCGTCGGCAGATCACTCCTTCCGACGGAACACCGAAACAGTGTATCCCCACTGAACAACATGTTCTCTGTCTCCGCGTAATAACAACATCCGCCCGATGTATGTCCAGGTGTAAATAATACTTCAAATGTCACCCCTGCAGCCGCAATCTTCTGACCGTCCGTCACATAGGTTGCATCCTCAAAGACGTACCCGTTTGTATAAGTCAAAGAAAGATTTGTCTTCGGATCTGCGATCAGTCCTTTCTCTGCTTCATGGACATATACCGGAACCGGATACTCCTCAAGCAATGCATCTAGCCCCATAATATGGTCAAAATGTCCATGTGTCAGAAGCACTGCCTGCGGCTTTAATCCCTCTTCTCGGAGAAATTCTGCCAACTTCTTGGAATATGCCGCCGGATCTACGATTACGGCTTCCTTCGTCTGTTCATTCCATGCAACATAACAGTTCGTACTTAATATTCCAGTTAAAAAACGTTCTACTTTCATCTCTTTTTGTTACCCCACACTACGTTCTATATCGATCACGCCTTCTAACTGACGCATCTTTTCAATCAGTCTTGCCAATTCCTCACGACCGCGCACAATAAATCCCATCTCAATGGTCGCAGTTCCCTGCTTACTAGTACGCACATTCATGGACTTGACATCAATCTTATTCTCCGTAAAGATCTTGGAAATCTCCATCAGCATTCCCTGCCGATCTGTCGCATACATCTTAATCTCTGCCATATACTGTCCATTGGATGCATCGCTTTCTGTCTGTTCCCACTCTGCATCGATCAACCGTGCACGCTCTGCATTAGACAAGTGAAGAATATTGACACAGTCTGTGCGATGAATCGACATTCCTCTTCCTCTTGTCACAAATCCCACGATTTCATCCCCCGGCACCGGATTGCAGCACCTTGAAAAACGGACTGCAATATCATCGATTCCTTTTACCACAATTCCGCTCTTTGATTTTGCGATGTGCACTTTATGTTTGGACGCCTCTGACACTTTCTCAAGAATCGTCTCATCCGTGATCTCTTCCTTGTGATCCTTCTGATATTCCTCAGCAAGGCGATTGACAATCTGTCCCTCCTTGAGTCCTCCATGTCCCAACGCCGCAAGCACTGCATCCCAGTCTCGGAATCCATATTTCTTCTGCACAACTTGCATATATTTTGGCTTTGTCAGGTCACTCAACACGAGAGATTTTGCCTTGCAATAAGCCTGAAGCATCTCTTTTCCGCGGATGATATTCTCCTCTTTGAACTCCTTCTTAAACCACTGATTGATCTTATTCTTTGCCTGCGTACTCTTGACGATCGACAACCAGTCACGGCTCGGCCCCTTAGAATTCTGTGATGTCAGTATCTCAATGCGGTCTCCGTTCTGAATCTTGTAATCAATCGTCACAAGCTTTCCGTTGACTCTCGCCCCGACCATCTTATTGCCGACTGCCGAGTGGATCGCATAGGCGAAATCAATCGGTGTAGAACCATTTGGAAGATTTTTCACATCTCCGTTCGGCGTAAAGCAGTAAACATCTTCGGCAAACAGATCCAGACCGCCCTTTAACAGACTTAAAAATTCACGATTGTCCGTATTCTGCTGCCACTCGAGAATCTGCCTGAGCCAGCTTAACTTCTCCTCTTCCTGCATGGCAATATTCTTCTTGCCATCCCCGCTCTCTTTGTACTTCCAGTGTGCTGCGATACCATACTCGGCCGTCTTGTGCATCTCCTTCGTTCGGATCTGGATCTCAAACGGCTGTCCTGCAGGTCCCATCAGCGTTGTATGTAAAGACTGGTACATATTTGCCTTTGGCATCGCAATATAATCTTTAAATCTTCCCGGAATCGGTGTGTACATCTCATGGATCACACCAAGCGCGGCATAACAATCCTTCACCGTATCTACGATGATGCGGACCGCAAACAGATCATAGACCTGATCTACTGTCTTATCCTGATTGACCATCTTTTTATAGATACTGAAGAAATGCTTCACTCTGCCATAGACTTCTGCCTGAATGTCCGCATTCTTCATATGGCTTGCCACCTCATCTACAATCTGCTGTACAAATTCCTCCCGCTCTGTCTTCCGGTCATTAATCTGCTTCACAAGATCATAGAACACTTCCGGCTGATAGTACTTCAGCGCCAGATCGTCCAGTTCTTTCTTGATTTTAGAAATTCCAAGTCTCTGTGCGATCGGAGCGTAGATATCCATCGTCTCTCTCGCCTTCTCCTTCTGCTTGTGCGGCGGCCAGAACTGTGCCGTACGCATATTATGCAGACGGTCTGCCAGCTTCACGATGATCACACGGATATCCTTGGACATCGCAAGAAACATCTTCCTTAAGTTCTCTGCCTGAAGTTCCATCTTATCGACATCTTTTGAATAAGATAACTGTCCAAGCTTTGTGACCCCCTCCACAAGGAGTGCTACCTCCGCGCCGAATTCCCTCTCAATATCATCCCTCGTCATGATCGTATCTTCCACAGCATCATGCAAAATTCCTGCAACGATCGTCTCTTTATCCATCTCAAGCTCTGCCAGAATGATTCCTACCCAAAGTGGATGGATGATGTAAGGCTCTCCGGACTTCCTCTTCTGTCCTTCGTGAGCCTGCTTTGCAATCCGGTATGCCTTCTCGATCATAGAGATATCCGCCGATGGATGATACTCTCTTATCCTCTTGATTAATGACTGGTACAACAGTTCGGGATCTTGATAGTCTTCCGGCTCCTTAACTGCGTGGCCGTCCACCATTTTAAATTCTTTTGGTCTGATTTCCAGTGTTTCTGACATCTCGATCCCTCCTTCTCCTTTGCTTCAAACGATATTGTTTAGTATATCACTTTTTTTGCTTTGAAACAACATTTATATCATATCGAATCACCTGTAATTTTGTATCACAATCTGAAGTGTCTTCTGTCCACGAAATTCATTGACCGATGGATAATACGTCGCTGTGATTTTCCCCCCTGCTCTCCTGATTTTTTCCAGACATTCCTGTGCCTCTCCAAAATAAATCGCATCCATCACCGTTCCTCCCAAGTCTTTCACTTGCATCTTCAGCACATTCTGATTTTTCCCGAGGATCCGGCTATTTAGGACAAGCATATCTTTTTCTACAAAGACCGGTTTCGTATTTCCTTTTCCAAACGGTTCCAGAAGTTCCAGTTCCTCTACCAGTTCCTCTGTCACATATTGGAGTGGCATCTGCATGTCGATTGATACTTTCTCACAGAAATCCTCTTCTGTCAGTACCGTTTTTTCATTCATCTGTCTGCGAAATACTTCGATATTCTCTTCCGGAAGCGATAATCCTGCTGCCATCTTATGTCCTCCAAACTTGGTAAACAAGGCTTTGCACTTACTCATCTCCTCGTACATATCATAATTCTCGATCGACCTGCCAGAGCCCTTTGCCCCCTGTTCTGCTTTTGTAAGAATAAATACCGGCTTGTGATACCGTTCTCTGATCCGTCCGGCAATGATTCCGGCCAGACTTTCATGGCAGTCCGGAAGAAAAATCACAAGCACTTTGTCTTTCTGAAGCGCTGTTGTCTCTACCATCTTCACCGCCTCCTCGACCCCTGCCTGTGTCATTTCTTTTCGGCTGTCATTCAATGCTTTTAGATCCCCCGCAAGCATATCTGCCTCTCTCCGACTGGAGGCTCTCAGAAGTTCCAATGCCCGTTTTGCCGTGTCAAGCCTTCCTCCCGCATTCAGGCATGGTCCGATGACAAATCCAATATGATATGCAGACAAATGTGCCCGGTCAACGCCGGTGCATTCGATCAAAGCATCCAGTCCATAGTTTTTTGTACACTTTAGCATCTCCAGTCCCTGCTTTACAAAAATGCGGTTTTCTCCGACAAGATCCATCACATCTCCTACCGTCGCAATCGCCACATTTTCCATCAGATAATCTACGTCCTCCACGTCCTGCCCCATCACATTGAAGAGTGTTTCCACCAGCTTATAAGCCACTGCCGCGCCACACAGGGAAGAGAACGGATATTCACAGTCGATCCGCTTCGGATCAACGACCGCATCTGCCGGTGGAAGTTCATACACTTTTTCCCCATTTTTTTCTTCATATGGGATTTCATGATGGTCCGTGACAATGATCGTCATCCCCATCTTCTTCGCATAGGCAATCTCTTCTGCCGCCGCAATTCCATTATCACAAGTGATGATCGTGTCGACCCCCGCCTCCAGCGCACGGTTGATCAATTCCTGATTCAGTCCATATCCATCTTTCATACGATCCGGGATGTCGCTGTCCACAACTCCACCAAGCTTTTCTATTCCTTCCAAAAGGATATATGTTGCATTCACCCCGTCAATATCATAATCCCCAATCACCCGGATCGGCTTTTTCTCCCGGATCTTCTCACTTAAAATTTCCACTGCACGGTCCATATCTTTCATCAGAATTCCATCGTGGAGTTCTGCGATCGTTCCGTTTAAATAAAGTCTGATCTCTTCCTCATCCGTGATCTCCCGGTTCCGGATCAGTCTTGCGAGAATGGGGCTGATGTGAAATTTCTGTGCAATTTCCTGAAACGGTGCACCCTTCCGCATAATAAACCATTTTTCCATCATATACCTCATCGAAAAACAGGGGCAGAAGAACCTCCTCGTTCTCCCGCCCCTGTCTTTTTCTATTTTTTCTTCTGAATCTTTGTCCTCATAATGTACCAAAGTGCACCTGTGATCGTAATTGAAGAGAAAGTTCCTCCTACGATTCCAACCATCAGTGGTGCCGCAAATTCTTTCACAGAGCTTACTCCGAGAATAAAGAGAATTACAACCATAACAAAAGTTGTAAAGTTCGTATAGATACTTCTTGTCAGTGTCTCAGAAATACAGCGGTTGACAAGTGTCGCCAAATCTTCATTACGTTTTTGCACTTTCAATTCCTCACGGATACGGTCGAAGATAACGATCGTCGAGTTGATCGAATATCCGACCATTGTCAAAATACATGCGATAAATGTATTTCCGACAGAAATTCTTGCCACTCCATAGAAAACTACAACAAACAGTACGTCATTTAACAATGCGATGACTGCACTTGTTGCAAAGCGCACATCTTTAAAGCGGAACCAAATATACAGAAGCATGCAGGCTGTCGCGATTAAAAGCGCAACAACTGCGTCGCTTCTCATCTCGGAACTTACGGTAGAGCTGATATTCTCAGAAGTGATCAGACTTTCGTCCACATCAAAATTGTCTACCATTGCTTTATTAAATGCTTCACGCTCCTCTAAGTCAAGACTTCTCGTTTTGATAATGACCGCATTGGAACCATCAACTTTTTGTGTCTGCACATTTGCATCTTTTGTAATCTTCTCAACAACCGGAACCACTTTGGAATCAATCTCTTTGATTGAGTAATCCTCATTGAATGTTACATTTGTGGAAGTACCGCCCATAAATTCCAGGCTGTACTTAAATGCCCCCTGCCCTTTTGCTGCATGGTATCCCATGATTCCAAGTCCGCCGAGGATGATCACTCCGGAGATGGCAAAGCAGACTGCTTTCTTTCCGAGGAAGTTGCGAACTTTCGTTGTCTTCTTCGCTCCATAAAACTTCACATCTCGGAAACCAATCGCATACAGCGAGAAGATAATGATTCTTGTAATGAACAGTGCTGTAAACATGGACACAACCACACCAAGTGCAAGTGTCTGCGCAAATCCCTTGACACTTCCTGTGCCTTTTAATCCAAGTACCAGTGCTGCGATCAATGTTGTGATATTTCCATCAATGATAGCAGACAATGCTTTCTGAAATCCGATGCGGAGCGCTGATTTCACAGCCCTTCCTGCTGCCAGTTCTTCTCTGACTCTCGCAAAAATAATGACATTTGCATCGACCGCCATACCGATAGACAGCACGATACCAGCGATACCCGGCAGAGTCAATGTAATATTAAATGCATTTAAAAGTACCAGTGTCAGTCCTGTGTAAATGATCAGAGCAATGCTGGATGCAAATCCCGGAAGCAGATATACAATACACATAAATACAAGCACGATTGCAAGTCCGATCGCTCCTGCAAGAAGACTTGTGCTGATTGCCTCTTCTCCAAGCTGTGCTCCGACTACATTAGAACGAAGTTCTTCCAGTTCCAGCTGAAGTCCTCCGATACGGATTGTTGATGCCAGATTTTCTGCCTCTTCATAGGAAGCCATTCCATCTATATAGGCCTGTCCGCCGTCAATCTCAGACTGTACAACCGGATTGCTGATCGTCTTTCCGTCATAGACGATTGCAATCTGTTTTCCAAGATTTTCCGCTGTCGCCTTGGCAAATTTGTCTGTACCGTCCTTTGTGAGGATCAGTTCCACGATATACTCTTTGTTGTTCATCTCATCCTGCGTTGTCTTTGCAGAAGCTGTTTTCACATCCGTTCCTTCTAAGACAACGTTTCCTTCTGAATCCTGGAATACCAATGACCCCGGTTTTCCAAGCTCATCGAGGATCTTATTTGCATCTGTCACACCCGGAATCTCAATGTTGATCCGGTCGTCACCTTCCTGGTAAACTGTCGCCTCTGTGCTATACTGCTCCACACGCTTTTGAAGCTTGTAGATTGTATCACTCATCTGCTCTGAAGTAGGATTTTTATCCTTCGCCTGATAGGTAATACTCACACCACCGGCAAGGTCCAGCCCCAGTGTGATGTTCTTTGCAGAACCAATCTTTCCCTTTCCGAATCCGACGATTGTCGTAAATCCGAGCAAAACGATCAGAAGTGTAGTCGCGATCAGGCTCCATACTCCTCTTGATTTTTTCATGTCCTGTTACCTTCTTTCCCTTACTCTGCCAATGCTGCCTTCATCATGATCGCGCATTCTACACGCTTTCTTTCCATCTCGCATCCGATGTCATATGTGTCATGGATCGATCCGTGGAACTTCTGAGAGTTCGCCATACAACCACCGCTGCAGTAGAACTTCGCAAAACAATTCTTACATTTTTCTTTGGAGTATACACTACATCCTCGGAATTCCTCTGCGATCTCCGGCTTCACAATTCCGTCATCTACATTTCCCATTAGGAACTCTTCTTCTCCTACGAACTGATGACAAGGGTAAAGATCTCCCCAAGGCGTCACTGCAAGATACTCTGTGCCCGAACCACATCCAGACAATCTCTTTGCAACGCACGGACCACCGTCGAGATCGATCATGAAGTGGAAGAAATTCACTCCTTTTCCTTCCTTCTCTCTCTCTACAAGTGCTTTTGCAAGTGCATCGTACTCTTCAAAGATCTTTGGAAGGTCCTCTTTTTTAATAGAATAGAAATCTGAATCTTCCCCTACGACCGGTTCAATAGAGATCTGTTTGAAACCAAGATCTGCAAAATGCAGCACATCTTTAGAAAAATCAAGGTTATCTCTTGTAAATGTCCCACGCACATAGTATTTCTCTTGATTTCTGCTATCTGCAAGCTTCTGGAATTTCGGCACGATCAGATCATAACTTCCCTTTCCATTGCGGAACGGACGCATCTTATCGTTGACTTCCTTTCTTCCATCAAGACTTAAGACAACATTGTCCATCTCTTTGTTGACAAATTCCTGTACCTCATCATTTAAAAGTACACCGTTTGTTGTGATCGTAAAACGGAAATTTTTGTTATGTATCTTTTCCTGCTCACGTCCGTATGCCACCAGGTCTTTGACAACCTGCCAGTTCATCAAAGGCTCTCCTCCAAAGAAGTCTACTTCCAGATTTCTTCTGTTTCCAGAGTTTGCGATCAGGAAATCCAGCGCTTTCTTTCCAACTTCATAGGACATCAGCGCTCTTCTTCCATGATATTCTCCTTCTTCTGCAAAACAATATTTGCAGGCAAGATTACAGTCATGTGCGATGTGCATACAGAGCGCCTTTACCACTGTCTTTCTCTGCTTCACTTCCCCGATATACTGTTCATAAATATCTTTTGTAAACAACTGACCTGCTTCTGTCAGTTCCACGATATCTCCATAGGCATCTTTCAGATCACTCTCTGCATATTTTGCTGAAAGCTTCTCCAAAAGCCCTGCTGCTGTTTCTTCTTTTTTCAACTCTTCCACAGGATTTTCTGCCTGATCTATTCCCATTGTATCCAGCGCCTGAATGACATCATAGCAAAGTTCATCTACAACATGAACGGAACCGCTGTTGACATCCAGCACGATGTGATACCCATTATTTACATACTGATGAATCACTTGTGTTCTGCTCCTTTCTTCTTAACGCAAAGACAAAGCAGCGACCGAAGCCGCTGCCTGATCTCAATCTGTGCGATGTTAGCTTATTTCTTTTGTTCGCAAGTTTGATTTCCAACTGTGCAAGATGTCTTACATGCTGACTGACAAGATGTCTGGCATTCTCCACATCCGCCTTTTTTCATTGTATTGTTTAATGTCTGAGTATTTAATGTTTTAATGTGCTTCATCTTACATTCCTCCTTAAATTAGCATTAACTTAGCTTATTATATCACATGCATGTAAGATTTAAAAGACTTTCTTTTAAGAAATCATTCCACCCGCCATTCCACCTGCCGCACAGAGCAGGAACGACGTCAAAATATTCGTCCCATTTCCTTGTAAGGTACGATAAATCCCAAAGGAAATCAAAAGCAATAACCCGAAATATAAAATTCCGACCGCAAGTCCCCACAAAAATTTTCTCATTTTGGAAAGCTTCCCGATCACAAGTCCGCCCACAAATGTGGACAGTACATAGATTGCTGTAATCCCCGCCGTCACCTTTTCCTCACTGAACTCCATCTTGTATACAAGCAGTGTCAGCAGCAAAAGAAGTAAGCCGGTCACAACGTAAGCTGCCATCAGCGCCTTTAACACCCATGTGACTTTCATTTCCTGTCTGATTGTCTTCTCCATTGTCGTCCCTCCCAGATTTCAAGCGTATTTGCACCAAATAATAAGTACACTCTAATCTATGCCCGTCCACAATGTTTTATGACCATCTTAAAATTCCATCTGTTTCCCGAGAAAAGTTGCCGCTGCAAGTGCAAGCTTTTCTGCTCCATCTTCCGTCCTCTTTGTTTCCTCTTTCATTAAAAGTACAACTGCACCGATCACATCCCCCTCCGCCACAATCGGACTGATGATTTCCTCCGTAAAGACTGCGCTCTGTCCTTCTGTCAATAAAACAAATCCTTTCTCCCCTCTGGCTGCACATCTCTCCTTTCTGTCACTTAGACAGGTCTGAAATGCCTCACTGACTCGTTTCCCCGCAAATTCTTTTTTCCCATTTCCCGCCGCTGCGACTACCGTCTCATGATCGGTGATGCAGACAGTACATTTTGCTACCTGGGCAAGACTTTCCGCATACTGTATCGCAAGCGGTGTCATTTCTCCGACTGGAGAATACTTTTTTAAAATGACACCTCCCTCTCGATCGGTAAAGATTTCAAGTGGATCTCCTTCATGAATCCTGAGTGTCCGTCGGATTTCCTTTGGGATTACAACCCTCCCGAGATCATCAATTCTTCTTACGACTCCTGTTGCTTTCATATAAAAAATTCCTCCATTTTACTTTGTTTTCCATTTCTGGAAATAGTATCTGTAAAATGAAGGAATTTATGACATTTTTATTTTTAATTCTATCCGATTGATTAGTTGACCGCTGTTATCTTCACTTTCTTCATCGCTTTGGAGACTGCCGGAATCGATAAAACGAGAACTGTAAGCGCTGCCTCCGCAAAAATATAACATCCGTTATATACAAGCGAATATGGAAGCGCTGCCCAACCGTCCCACGCATATTCTCCAAAAAAGAGCCATCCGGAAATTACCGCAAATACATATCTTGCAAGAACGCCAAACAAGTATCCTTTTACAAGACCATGTTTGGATTTGCTGAAACATCCTGAAAGTCCGAGTGCCCCGAATGCGAGCGGATAATCTACAAGCACTTGAAGTGGGAAATAAATATATGGTTCAATCAGAAGCTGAAGTACCCCGTATGCCGCCCCAGTCAGCATCCCCGTCGCCGGTCCATATAAATAGCCAACAAAACAGATAAACAACATGCTGAATAATGTTACCGATCCACCAAATGGAAAAGAATAAATCTTTAACATCGATGTCACCATCGCAAGTGCAACTGCCATCGCACATACGACAAGCTGTTTTGTTCCAATTTTCTTTTTTTCTTTCTTCTCCCGTTTTGCAAACAGCGCAGCTACAACGATCAACGCCACAAGAATCACAGCAACTGCCACATAACCTGCCGTTGTCAGACTGTATGCCCCATCTGATTTTGTTACAAAAAATGACATAAAAAAACCTCCTTTATTATTTTTTACAGGAGGAACCGTTCTGGTACTGCTTCCTTCCGCCGGTACTAACCGGTTCAAGTAGTGAGGGTCATCACGCAATGTGATTTCTCAGCCCTGGGCTCCCCTAGCAAAATGCTATATGAAATTTGTCATTTCATATAGCATTGTACCATACTTTCTTTTTTTGTCAAATTTTCTTTACGATCAGCTTTACACCCTCGACCCTGAGTACCTCTCCGAAATCGCCCGGCTCCAGAATGTCTCCATCTGCTTCCGCTCTGACCGTCCATTCCTGTCCGTTGACGACTGCTTTCCCTGTCTGACTCAAATTATCTACCCGCTCTGTCATCTTAATCTTCTGCCCGATCAGACTCTCATAGTTTGTCTTCACTGATTTTGCATTCAAATATTTCTGCGCCCAAGGTCTCGTAAAATATAACAGTATAAAAGTCACGATCAGAAAAGCTGCGATCTGCCATACGATTCCAAGTCCGAGAAGTTCTACCACCAGTGCCGCCAGTGCACCTCCTGCAAGCCAGATGGAAGTCAGTCCTACTGTGGCGATCTCAACGATCAGAAAAATCACAATCAACGCCAACCATACAATGCTCATCATATACCTCCGCCCTTTCTCCTTTTTGTTACCTCTATACTATATCAGCCGTTGCAATTAAACAATCTTTTTTTACATCTTTTTCAGAACTTTTTTAGCACATTCTCTCATCGCTTTTTCGGGAGATCTTCCGTTTTCCCGAACTAGTTCAGAAAAGACAGTACGATGTCATTTACAAGCTTTCCATCTGCCTTTCCTTTTACTTTCGGCATCAGTTCTTTCATAATCTTTCCTTTGTCTTTTGCTGTCGGTGTCTCCAGCGCCAGAGAAGCAAGCACCTCTTTGATCACTCCGCGGATTTCTTCTTCTGACATCATCTTTGGTGCAAACTGTTCCAACACTGCAATTCTCTTCTGGCATTCTTCCACAATGTCACTTCGGTCTGCCGGTGCAAGTTCCAACGTCTCTTTTGTCTGCTTGATCTCTTTTAGGATAACCTGTGTCTCTTCTTCCGGTGTCAGATCTCCTTTTTTGTCAATCGCCTTATTCTTCAGCGCAGATAAAAGCAGTGATAAGGACTCCTTCGTTTCCTTGTCCCCTGCCTTCATCGCACTTACCATCGCACTTCTTACTTCTTCAATCTTACTCATCAAATCTCCTCCATTCTTCTATTTTCGATTATTTCTGGTCACTTTTATCTGTGTCAGATCCTTCTGCATATGGAATTTCTTCCTGCTGTTTCATCTTAATCCCTTTTTTCTCGAAACTGATCTTAGCCCATACCTTTTCATTGACTTCAATCTTTACATCTTTTTTCCACTCTTCGCACAGATCTTTGTACTGTTTTTCCTTTCGCTCTTCTGCGATAGATTCTTTTTCTGCATCGGTCGCTTCCCGGTCAAGAAGACTTGTCACTTTCAACACATAGTAGCCACTGTCCGTCTCGATCACCTCTGAGACTTCCCCTTCGCCAAGTTTATTCGCCTTCGTCATCAATCCCTCATCCGGAGTTGTCGTCTCTTCGTCAAAAGTCATTGTCTTTACTTCCAGTTCCTTCTCCTTTGCAGTCTTTGCAAAGTCAGCCCCTTCCTTAACTGCTTTCTGGAATGCTTCTGCCTTTTTCTTTGCCTCTGCCTTTTCTTCCTCGGTCATCTGCTCTGTGCTTCCGTCTTCTTTTGTCTTTGTCAGAGAAAGGTTGACATACTGCATACTCTTTTGTGCCGCCTCTTCATCAGACACTTCTGTATCCACATCTGCGACCATCGCCTTCTGCATTTTCTCTTGAATCGTCACAAGTGTCAGCATCCGCTCTACATTTTCTGTTGTTCCGGAAACAGCTTCCTTTTCTTCCAGTCCGTTTGCCTCATCAAACGCTTTTGCTGCCTCACTGATCTTCTTCTTTTCCTCCTCGGTGATCTCGACTTTGTAATCGCCCATATGATCTTCGAGTACATACATATTTTCCAGTGTCTCTAAGATCTGATTTTTCACCGTCTCCTCATAGGATTTCCCTTTGGAAATCTCTGTAGACCACATGTCCTCTCCCATCACTCCTGAGTAGTATGTTTCATATTCTGCCTGCTGATAGCGCGCAAAAAAATTGGCAACACCTACAGTCACTTTTTCTCCACCAATCGTAACTACCACATCGCTGTCTTTGACAGACCCGCAGCCGGCAGCGGAAACTGCCAGTGCTGCTGTCACAGCAAGCGCTGCCGCTTTTTTTCCTGTCCTTCTCATAATTGCCCTCCTTCGTGTTTCTAACTCTCTCATTATACTCTCTGACTATGATTCTAGCAATGTTTTCATATCAATTAACACTTTTTTCACAACTTCAATTGGATCTTCCTCTTTGCCTTTTCGGTTTCTGTTCTTCTTATGATAGAGGAAATATGGAGGCGTATCCATTTTGAAATGCAACTCTTCTTTGTACAGTTCCAAAAGCTTCGGAATTTTTTCTGTCCGAATTCTGGCATGCTCAAACATGGTAAATTGATACTCTTCTCCCTTTTGTTCTACTGCCGTAATATACAGTCGGTGTGCCATCGCTTTCAGGTTCGCAATCGCCAGAAGCTTTTGAACTTTTCTTGGAATATCTCCAAAGCGATCGATCAGTTCCTCGATCATATCATCCATCTCTTCCTCTGTCTCAATCCCTGCGATCCGCTTATAGATATCCAGCTTCTGATATTCATTCGGAATATACGATGCAGGAATATATGCATCCACATTTAGGTCAACCGTTGTCGTATATGGTTCTTCCTCTACTTCGCCCTTCAGATGCTTCACTGCCTCATTTAACATTTTACAGTACAGATCGTATCCAACTGCTTCCATATGTCCATGTTGCTCTGCCCCAAGAAGATTTCCCGCTCCTCGTATTTCCAAATCTCTCATGGCAATCTTAAATCCAGAACCGAGGTCTGTAAATTCACGGATCGCGGACAACCTTTTTTCTGCCACTTCTTTTAACAGCTTATCCCTCTTATAGAGTAAAAAAGCATATGCCATCCGGTTTGACCGCCCGACACGCCCGCGAAGCTGGTACAGCTGAGAAAGTCCAAGCCGGTCCGCATCGTGTATGATCATCGTATTTGCGTTGGAAATATCAAGCCCGGTCTCAATGATCGTCGTCGAGATCAATACATCGATCTCTCCGTTGATAAAATCATACATGATCCGCTCCAGCTGATGTTCCCTCATCTGTCCATGTGCAAATGCCACATTTGCCTCAGGCACAAGTTTCTGAATCCGGTCTGCGACTTCATCGATGTCCTGTACCCTGTTGTACACATAATATACCTGTCCATCTCTTGCGAGTTCCCGCTCGATCGCCTCACGTACCATCTCGTCATTGTACTCCATGACATATGTCTGGATCGGCATTCTGTCCATCGGAGGCTCTTCTAACACGCTCATATCTCGGATTCCGATCAGACTCATGTGAAGCGTTCTCGGAATCGGAGTTGCTGTCAGTGTCAGCACGTCTACATTTTCTTTCATCTGCTTGATTTTCTCTTTGTGCTGTACCCCAAACCGCTGCTCCTCATCGATGATCAACAGGCCAAGATCCTTAAATTTCAGATCATCTGAAAGTACGCGGTGCGTCCCGATCACAATATCTACAAGACCTTTCCTCACATCATCGATTGTCTTTCTTTGCTGTGCCGGAGTCCGAAATCTGCACAGCAGGTCTACTCTCACCGGAAAATCCTTCATCCGCTGTACAAACGTATTATAATGCTGCTGAGCAAGCACCGTTGTCGGAACGAGGTACACCACCTGCTTACTTTCCTGCACTGCCTTAAATGCGGCGCGGACTGCCACTTCTGTCTTCCCGTATCCGACATCCCCGCAGATTAAGCGGTCCATGATCTTCTTGCTTTCCATATCTTTTTTAGTTGCCTCGATCGCATTTAACTGATCATCGGTCTCCTCAAACGGAAACATTTCCTCAAACTCACGCTGCCAAATGGTATCTTCTCCGTAGACATATCCTTCTTCCTTCTGTCTTGCCGCGTACAATTCCACAAGTTCCTTTGCGATTTCTTTGACTGCCCCACGGACTCTCGTCTTCGTCTTCGCCCATTCCTGTCCCCCGAGCTTATTCAGCTTAGGTCTTTTTGCATCGGCACTTGCATATTTCTGGATCAGTTCCAGCTGTGTCGCAAGAATGTAAAGATTCCCTCCATCTGCATAAGAGATCTTCATATAATCTTTTGCAACTTTATCGACTTCAATCTTCTCAATTCCCTGATAGATTCCAAGTCCGTGATTCTCATGAACGACATAATCTCCGACCTTCAGATCCGAGAAGCTCTGGATTTTCTGTCCTTCATAAGTTTTCCGTTTCTTTTTCTTCTTTTTCTTCCCAAAAATATCTGTCTCCGAGATTACAATAAACTTTAACAGTGGATACTCGTATCCCTCATCTACATGCCCATAGGCGACCATGATTTCTCCCGGCTTCACTTCCCGATCCATCTCTTCACTGTAAAAGCTACTCAAACTATAATCTCTCAAATCTTCTGCCAGACGCTTTGCTCTCGTCCTGGATCCAGATAAAAGGATCACTCTGTAACCGCTCCGTTTCAGCCGTGCCAGATCCCTCGTAAGTGTCTCAAAACTATTATTGTACGGATTCACTCCCTTTACCTGAAGGTGAATACTTTTCTTTACATGAAACAGATTTCTTTTGCCTTCCAGAATCGACAGCCCGATCCCCGGATACTGATTCATCTTCGATGCAATCTCCTTCGGTGCAAACAGCTTCACTTCTTCGTCTGACACTTCACACCCGGTCTCCACACGCTTCTTCATACTCTCGATAAATTCTGCTTCGGCTGCTTCCCCCTGCTCTATCAGCCGTGCCGGCTCTTCCAAAAACAAAAGCGTATCTTCTCGCGGAAAGTAGTCTAGAAATGAAACGCGCTTTGTCTTCTCATCCATGAACTCGGACGCCGGATAGATTGTAATCTCTTCCAGATTTTCAATCGATCTCTGACTCTCCACGTCAAATGTGCGGATCGAATCAATTTCATCATCCCAAAGTTCTATGCGGACCGGAACCTCCTCAGTGAGCGGGTATACATCTAAGATTCCCCCACGCACCGCAAACTGTCCCGGCCCTTCAATCTGCACTTCCCTTTCATATCCAAGAAGCGTCAGATCTTTCTGAACTTTCTCAAAATCAATAATATCTCCTACCTTCAGAGAAAAAACTCTCTCCCGGATCGTCTCAATCGGCAAAAGAGAATCCATAAACGCATCAAATGTCGTGATGACTGTACACCCTTCCCCAAGGAGAAGTGCCTGAATTGTTTCCATCCTGCTGCTGACAAGCTGTTTTCCTCGCAAATCTGCATGATAAAACAGCAAATCTTTTGCGGGATATAAATATACAGTTTCCTTTAAGAAACGATACTCCTCATACATCTGCTTTGCTTTTGATTCTCCGGAAGTTACAATCAACTTATACTTACAGTCGCTGCCAAGTGCACAGGTCAGATGTGTCTTCTGTGAACCGACGCATCCTGTAATCTGAATCAATCCTGCTTCTTTTTTCTTTTCGTTCTGAATCTCTTCAATCTCTGCCAGTTCCCTCAAAGGCTCCAAAAGAGCTTCCATACACACCTACTCCTTTCATTTTTATACCGTCGTCTGCTTTTTGTTATACTGGTTCATCGCAGCATCAATTTCTCCTGCAAGAATGAGACGGACAGCCTCTGTCGCACGATCATACCCATCTTCCATCTGCGCTCTCTCTGCCTTGGAAAAGTGTCCCAGCACATAATCTGCCAGATCGTAATTCTTTGGCTTCTCTCCAACTCCTACTTTGATTCTCGGAAATACCTGTGTGCCGAGATGTGCGATAATATTCTTAATTCCGTTGTGCCCTCCCGCACTTCCTTTCTTCCGAATTCGAAGTTGTCCGACATCCAGACTGATGTCATCGTAAATCACAAGAACTTCCTCTTCTGCATCCACTTTGTAATATTCTACAAGTTCCCTCACACTCTCTCCGCTCAGATTCATATAGGTCTGCGGTTTTACGAGGAGCACTTTCTGACCATCGATCATACCTTTCCCGATATATGCCTTGTGTTTCTTTGTATCCACAGCTATATTATATTTCTCTCCCAGTCGGTCTATCACATCAAATCCGACATTATGTCTTGTTCCTTCGTACTGTGCTGTCGGATTTCCTAATCCAATAATAATATACATACATTGTCACCTCCGTTCCCATTTTACAGGATACGCCCCTGTTTGTCACGCATATTTCCTTCTGCCGTATCATAAAGTATATTAAAACAATTATTTCATAGTTCTTTTTCAAGCATACATTCACAGGAGGCATATATGAGTTCGAAAACAAAAATCGTCGTCCTTCACATGAAGGAAATCATCTACACTACTATTTTCATTGTACTTGGCATCCTGCTTCTGCTCCTTCTCTTTTTTATGTTTCTTCCTGAAAAGAAAGAGGGGAGTCCTGGAGCTAAGCAATATCAACCCGGCATATACACTTCCACACTGACACTGAACAACACCGATCTGGAAGTGGAAGTCGCCGTCGACGCCTCCCACATCAATTCTATCCGTTTCTCAAATCTAGACGACACGGTAACTACTATGTTTCCTTTGATCCAACCGGCGATCGAAGATATTGCAGAGCAAGTATACGACACACAGTCTCTTGAAAATATTTCTCTGCCGCAAGAGAATCCCTATACTTCCCAAGTCATCTTAGATACCATCGAAGAAGCACTCAAAAAAGCCACAGTCAAATGACTGCGGCTTTTATAATGTTCTGCCCTCTTAGTTGGTCTTGTACGATCTTATCAATCAACAAAGCAGTTATTTTTCCATATAAACAGGCCAATATGCTACCCTTCTACGACAAGATATTGTCCGCCCGGCAATGCAAACACTTCAGAAGCCTCCTCAAGCTCTTCATCTGACATTCCATCAACGTCTGCACCATTCTCTTCAAAATACTCTCTTACTTCCTGCAAAGAGTCTACGATTACTGCCATACAGTCCTCTAAAAACGCTTCTGCTTCCTCCAGTGTCTCTGCCACCGGCTCATCAAATAATTGTGACTGGTTCTTTAAAAACACCTTTAAACAATCCTCATCATATTCGTACATCGCATATATCCTCCTTCATTTCCTCTTTTTGTATTTCTATGCATGTTTTTCTTATGATATGAGTTCCAATATTTCCAGCGGATCATCCACCGTCTCCACGGCTCCTGCTTCTAGCAATTCTTCCTTAGAACGAAATCCCCATGTAACTCCGATCGTCCGCATTCCCGCTGCACTTCCGGTTCTGATATCTACCTCGGAATCTCCGATATAGACACATTCTTCTATCTTCCTTCCAAGCTTTCTAGCAATCTCAAATACCATCGTCGGATCCGGTTTCTTCGGATACCCTTCACACTGCCCCTGCACGTAGGAAAATAACTCTTTTCCAAATACGTCCTGCACTACCTGAACCGTCTGGGCATGTGGTTTATTCGATAAAACCGCCCTCTCAATCTGATGTTCCGTTAATCCTTCCAGAAGCTCTCGGATCTTCGCATATGGTTCTACATGATACATACAGTTCTCATGAAATATCCTTCCATAAATCTCCATCGCCTCTTCTATTCTTGAAAGATCTCTTGCCCCAGAAGCCATCAATGCTTTCTCCATCAGCACTCTTGCTCCATTTCCTACAAACTGCCTGCACTGATCTGTTGTAATCTCTGGCAGTCCCATCTCACACAACGTCAGATTCACGGATCTTACAAGGGAATCCAGCGTATTTGTCAATGTTCCATCTAAGTCAAATATGCACGCTTTATACATTGTCTCTCTCCTTTATATCCATATAATAGTATGAATAGGCTGAAATTTCAACAAGAAATTTTCTTCTTCTTCGGACTCACTTGCTGTACAAAGCAAAGTACATACTGCTACAAGCACTAGAATCAGCAGTGTTTTCATTGTTTTTCGTCTCTGCTCCACCGTCTTCCCCTCTTCTTTTTTCTTTTTTCTTCCGGCATTTCACAGAATAACACTACCTATCTTTTGCCCTATCCTAGATGGATTTCGCAATGCTTCTTTTACCCCGCCAAATACTGCCGCATTGTCTTTAGTGCGTTTTTCTCCAGACGACTTACCTGCGCCTGTGAGATCTTTACCTGACTCGCCACTTCCATCTGTGTCTTTCCTTCAAAAAAACGAAGCTGGATAATAAAACGCTCCCTTTCATTCAAACGTTCCATCGCCGCTTCCAGAGAAAGACCTTCCACCCAATATTCCTCCCGGTTCTTCTTGTCACTAATCTGATCCATCACATACAGCGCATCTCCACTGTCATTATACACCGGCTCATTCAGACTCATCGGTGCCTGGATGGCATCCAGTGCAAAGATAATATCTTCTTTCGCAATTCCAATCTCCTCTGCAATCTCTTCTACTGTCGGTTCTTTTAAATGTCTTTTCATATAGCCTTCTTTCGCATAGATTGCCTTATACGCAGTATCCCTTAAAGAACGGCTTACACGGATGGAATTATTGTCTCTTAGATATCTCCTGATTTCTCCTATGATCATCGGAACCGCATAGGTTGAAAATTTCACTTGAAGATCTGTATTGAAATTATCAATCGCCTTCATCAACCCGACACAACCGATCTGAAAAAGATCATCGACATTTTCATTGCTGCTTGCAAACCGCTTGATCACGCTCAGGACCAACCTTAAATTCCCCTTGATATACCGCTCTCTTGCCGCTTCATCCCCTTCTTTGATCTTCACAAACAAAGCTTCCTTCTCCTCATTGCTTAGGAGAGGAAGCTTCGCTGTATTGACTCCACATATTTCAACTTTACTTAATGCCATGACTGCCTTCCTCCTAGAACATTTTCTAGTCAGAGGATTCTCACAATCTCCGGCAGTTATACCACTTTCCTTCTACTATTTTTCATTCCGGTTACTTTCTTCTCTAATCACGATCCCATTTTTCTGCAAGATTCTGAATCTGTGATTCGAATTTTGCCAGATCTTTGTTGGACAGTCCTTCGTTTTTGAAAATAACTTCCATGAGATGTTTTCCTGCAGAAACCACTCTCTGGAATGCAGTCGCAGCACGTACCGCCATCGGTTTTTCCTTTGCCTTTTTCGGAACTCTCGCGCCAGCTGTGAGCACTTCATTTGTCATCAGATCCACGCATCCTCCGGAATATGGTGCAAATGCCTGGCATCCAAATTGTTCTTCAATCGTCTTTGCGAATTCATCTGTCACCGTATCCTCTCCATGCACAACAAATACATGGGAAAGCTTCGTCTCAAATCCACCAAGCCAGCTAAGTAAGCCTTTCATATCCGCATGTCCGCTGATACCTTTCAACGTCTCAATCTTTGCACATACCTCTATTGTCTCACCAAACAGCTTGACAGACGGTACTCCTTCGATTAGCTTTCTTCCAAGCGTTCCCACCGCCTGATAACCGACAAACAGAATCGTACATTCTTTTCTCCACAGATTGTGTTTTAAATGATGGCGGATTCTTCCGGCTTCACACATACCCGACGCTGAAATAATCACCTTCGGCTTACTATCATAATTGATCAGCCTCGAATCATCGCTCGTCGTGGAAAGCTTCAAACCCGGAAATACGAGAGGATTGATTCCTTGTTGTACAAGTTTCAGTGCATCTTCATCAAAGCATCCTTTTGTATTCTTCTGAAAAACGTTCGTCGCTTCGATTGCAAGCGGGCTGTCCACATACACTTCAAAATCAGGAAACTCTGACAAAAGCTTCTTCTCTTTGATCTCACGAATAAAATAAAGTAATTCCTGTGTACGTCCGACCGCGAAAGATGGAATCACCACATTTCCGCCTTTTGCAAAAGTTTCCCTGAGTATTCTCGTAAATTCACCTACATAGTCTGGAATCTCATCTCCGTGAAGCCTGTTGCCATAGGTAGATTCAATTACTACATAATCCGCTTCACGCACAGTCTTCGGATCTTTGATGATCGGCTGATTGATATTTCCGACATCCCCCGAAAATACAATCTTCTTCTCCACATTGTCTTCACACATCCAAATTTCGATACTCGCAGAGCCGAGCAAATGTCCCACATCTGTAAACCGTACCCATACACCCTCGCAAAGCTCAATTTTCTGATCGTAATCGCACGGTACAAAATATTGCAGTGCATTGACAGCATCTTCCATCGTGTACAATGGCTCATAAAGTTCTGCACCAGATCTTCTCGCCTTTCTATTTCTCCACTCAGCCTCAAACTCCTGAATATGGGCACTGTCACGGAGCATGATCTGACAGAGGTCTGCTGTCGCAAAGGTCGTTACGATCTGCCCTTGAAATCCTCGCTTGGCAAGCAGAGGAATCAGACCGGAATGATCAATGTGTGCATGCGTCAAAAGTACATAGTCAATCTCCCCGACGGCAACCGGAATCTCTTGATTCTCATAGAGATCCGGTCCCTGCTCCATACCACAGTCGATCAGAATGTGTTTTCCATTGACTTCCAGAAGATGGCAGCTTCCGGTCACCTCATGTGCTGCACCGATAAATGTAAGTTTCATATGCAAGTCTCCTTTCTGATTGCGGCAGTTCCCCGCTGTATATTCTTTGTCTAATATGCAGGAACACCTCGCAACTGCTGTCATAAAATTTACTATATTATAACACATTTCCAATCAAAACGGCATATATTTCAGTCTTTATTCTTTTATTTATACTTTTTTTATTTTTCTTTTAAGATTCGTAGCGTACAATCTCCTTTTTTAATCTCTGCATAATCTTCTTCTCCAGACGTGAAATATAAGATTGAGAAATTCCCAAAAGATCCGCTACCTCTTTCTGTGTCTTTTCTTCCCCTTCGGAACGATTGATCCCAAAACGCATCTCTACGATCGTCTTCTCCCTCGGAGACAATTTTTCAATCGCTTTGCGCAGCATTTTCTGTTCTGCCTCCGTCTCTAGATCTCGGTAGATTGTATCTTCTTCGGTTCCAAGGATATCTGACAGCAATAGCTCATTTCCATCCCAATCCACATTCAGTGGCTCATCGATCGACACTTCCAGCTTTGTTTTATTATTTCTTCTCAGATACATCAAAATTTCATTTTCAATACATCTGGACGCATAGGTTGCAAGCTTGATCTTCTTTGTGGGATTAAAGGTATTGATGGCTTTGATCAGACCAATCGTGCCAATTGAAATCAGATCTTCCACCCCAATTCCCGTATTATCAAATTTCTTGGCAATGTAAACGACAAGTCTGAGATTGTGTTCAATCAACACCTTTTTTGCTTTTTCATTATATTCTGTTGCCAGTTCCTTGATGACTGCGCTCTCCTCTTCCATCTCCAATGGCGCCGGGAGCACCTCTGACCCTCCTATGTAATGGATTTCTCTCCTTGTCCCTATCACGATCTTACGAAACTGTGACAAAAACTTCATCCGAAACTGCTTTGGCAGCATTGCATTTGTTACCATTTTTATACTCCTCCTAATATTGCTGGATTCAGAATCATCTGATATTCCCCATTTGTAAAACTATCTTCCTCACAAATTCCAATGAGCGGCTTTTCCACCCAACACTCCTTCCCGGTATGAATGCACATTTTTTCTGCTCTGATCACCGGAAGTACCCCTTTCTCTGTTCCAACAGAACAGTACGGGATATAGCGCAGTGTCTGAAGTTCCTTTTCTTTTAGAATCTCCCCTGCCTGTCTCTTTCCTAAAATGCAGACCGGCTTCCCCGTAACCGGATCGCACAGACTGTTTCCGGTATCTAAAAGCGCGTGTATCGTGCAGCTCTCCCCGGAAGTATACACCGTAACTGTATATTGATACTTGTTCATGCGCTGCAGATACAAAAGAAATTTCCAGATTCCGATCACCAGATAATAACTTCCGACTGCTGCGCCAAAAAAAAGACTTCCCGCGCGCACATACGGCTGCAGCCATGTAAATACTCCCCCAAGCAGAAATGCACTGGCATATAATGCCACAAATGCCTTTAGAAATTCTCTGAGTGTTCGGATTTTCAACCCGATCCAGATCATAGCTGCATTCACAGATAAATGAAACAAAAGAAAGCGAATCAGTGTACTCCTTACCGGGAGAAGCATGCAAATACAGACCGCTGCCGCTCCAAAAATACTCCCCACGCAAATATTTCCATGTGTGGCAGTACATTTCAATACTCTGCGCACAATCAGAAGCAGCAGGTAGTCCATCATAAAATTTATGAGAAACAACACATCTATGTACACTTCGTAATACATTTCCCACCTCTTTTCCGCTCCGCTTTCCTTATATCTTTTCATTTCCGTACTTATTATTATATCTGCATGCTTCTGCAGAATTTGTCAAATATTTGTTTCTTATTCTGGGATTTTTTCGACAAAAAAGAACTATAACAACTGGATCTCGTCCCATTGCTATAGTTCTCTTCGGTGAGCTTCTATTATAAAAGATAAGTGTTTGCTATTTTATCGTTCTATTTCTTAAAAAAATCCGGAATCTTGATGGATTTCTCTCTGACTGTACTTGTCGGAACTCTCGGTGTCACCGGTGTTGTCCCTGTATAAGTTCTCTGGCCAGCTGATGTATTGGTGTTATTTCCAATTACGCTGAATTCTGGTCTTGCCTGTCTTACAGAAGATGCTGTTCCTGCTGCTGAAGCTGCTGTGTGACTAGTATTTGGAAGCACACTGCCTGTCTTCTGTCCATCCAGTCTGGATTTGAGTCTGGATGACGGTCCTTCCACGTTATGAAGTCCGGTAGCAATAACTGTGATCACTGCCTCGTCTGACTTTGAATCGTCATACATTGCACCGAAGATGATATTTGCATCTTCCCCTGCAAGTTCTTGTACGTATTCTGCTGCATCACTGGCATCCATCAGTGTGATATCTCCTGAGATATTGATAATAACGTGAGAAGCACCTGCAATAGTTGTCTCAAGAAGCGGACTTGCCACTGCCTGTTTCACAGCTTCTAATGCCTTGTCATCTCCCTTGCCCTGACCAATTCCGATGTGTGCAATTCCCTTGTCAATCATAACTGTCTGCACATCTGCAAAGTCAAGGTTGATCAGAGACGGTACATTGATCAGGTCTGTGATTCCCTGGATACCTTGCTGAAGAACTTCGTCTGCCTTCTTCAGTGCTTCCGGCATTGTTGTTCTGCGGTCTACTACTTCCAGTAATTTATCATTCGGAATAACGATTAACGTATCTACGCTCTCTTTTAACTTCTCAATTCCTGCAAGCGCATTGTTCATTCTTGTCTTGGATTCAAAACGGAATGGCTTTGTAACTACACCGACTGTCAGTGCACCCATATCCTTTGCGATACGTGCTACAACCGGAGTCGCACCTGTTCCGGTTCCGCCTCCCATACCACAAGTAACGAATACCATATCTGCACCTTTGATTGCTGCTGCGATTTCTTCTGAGCTTTCCTCTGCTGCCTTCTCACCAATCTCAGGTTTAGCACCTGCTCCAAGTCCTTTCGTAAGCTTCTCACCGATCTGCATCAATGTAGGAGCTTTCGATAATTGTAATGCCTGCTTATCTGTATTAATAGCAATAAATTCCACACCGGCGATCTGTTCATCGATCATTCGGTTCACTGCGTTATTTCCGCCGCCACCGACACCAATGACGATAATTTTTGCTGCTGCTTCAGATTCATTTGTTTTAATTTCTAACAAGAGTTTTTCCTCCTTTATCGATCTACTTCTTATACATCCCTCTGGTTCTATATAGATTCTGCCATATAGATATATAATATAGTTTTTCTTCTAATTAATCAATAGCCTTTTTTAGATTTTCCGATTTTTTTGTCGTGGCACTCTCCGTTCAAAGCAGATGCAGTATCATTTTCTAATACCCCATTCCGCTTCCGTCATCATAAGTGCCTGTCCCATCATAATTTTCACTTCCGTCATCGTATGTGCCGCTTCCATCCTCATAACTTCCGGTTTCGTCATCATAGATTTCCGTTCCATCGCCATAAGTCACACTCTCATCATACTGTGGTTCTGCTTCCCAGTCTTCATTATAACTGTCAGCATCTGTCTGTTCACCGCTGTCTGTCGCTCCGGTTTCATCAAGTATCTGATCTTCCCCTTCTGTCACAGTTCCATCTTCTGCCTCCACTGTCGGCCGGAAGCTGATTAGCGTTGACTGCATTGTAAAGTTTTCCAAATGAACAGTTCCGCTTTTTCCCTGAAGTTTTTCTAAAATTGGAGTAATCTGAGCAACTCTGTCATCAAAATTCTCATCGCCGATATTAACTGCGATCGTCCCAAAATGAAGTGTGGCCTCTGTTCCGTTAAACACAATCTTCTCTGGACTAAGTTCCCATTTTTCCACAACTTTTCCAACCTGGATGACATAGCTGAATACCTTTCGATTCTCCGCTTTTACTTTATGATTTAAGACAACCTTTTTCACACCCAGCCCCTCAACAAGCGGAATCCCCGGAATGGACTCTGTCTGTTTCTTTAAGACGGTTCCTTCCTCATCAAAATAGGCATATTCATTCTCATAAAGAATTCCGCCAAGCAATTTATGCTCTTCAATCTTTACTTTGATCGTCCACGGATTCTTCATACTGATCTCTGCACTTTTCATCATAGGAAGTAATTTGTCCGGACGAAACTTGGATTTCCAGAGAACGTATAGGGAATTGCCGGACATTGTGTCACTTTTTACCCAGTCTGACACTTCCTGCTGTGTCAGCATCTCTATTCCCGTCACTTCGATCTTTTGTATATGAAACAGCAAAAATACAGACAGCGCAAGGATTGCTGCTGCAATCAAACCTACAAGCAATGCATAAAGTCCATATTTTCTTTTCTTTTGTACTTTACGATGTTTAAATGTCGTCATCCTATCCTCCTAACAACTTTGTTGCCGTCGCGTCCTTCCGCGCCGGATGTTCTCTTTATTGTATCAGACTGGACACACTCAGCACAAGTCCCATTTCCATCAAAAGAAACAGAACCGATGTCCCTCCATAACTGATAAACGGAAGTGTGATTCCTGTATTGGGAATCGTATTTGTCACTACCGCAATATTTAAAATCACCTGTATCATCATGTGCGCCATTGCTCCAGATGCGATCAGCGCTCCAAACAGATCCTGCGCATGAACTGCAATGGCAAAGAAACGCCAGATCAGAAGCAAAAACAAGAGGATGATCAGTGCCGCTCCCACAAGTCCCAGTTCTTCACAGACAATGGAAAAAATCATGTCATTCTGTGCCTCCGGGACAAATCCGAGTTTCTGTACACTGTTTCCCATTCCCCGTCCAAAAAGTCCTCCGGAACCGATTGCATAAAGTCCCTGCAATGTTTGATAACCTTTCTCATACTTTTCCGGGTTTCTCCAGATTGCAAGACGTTCCAGACGATAGCTCTCCACCCCGAGGAAAATACCAAGGAATCCACATCCAAGCAGCCCCATCCAGATAAACTGTGCATACTTTGGACTTGCCACAAAAATCAGAATGACTGCAATCCCAAGAATAATGATTGCAGTACTTAAATTACTTGCCCCGACAAGACCGACAACCGGTAGTACCATAAGCATGATCTTAAACAAAGTCTTGATCTTTCCCATCTCTTTTACATTTTTGGTCACAATACATGCAAGAAATAGAATCAGCGCCACCTTTGCATACTCTGACGGTTGAAAAGATAAAGGTCCCAAAGACAGCCATCTTTTGGACCCATTATACTCATCTCCTATAAAAATCACCGCAACAGACAGCCCGATTGCAACAAGATAGCCAATGCCTGCAAGCGGTTCCCAGACATGATAATCGATATTTGCCACGACCAGCATCAGAACCGTTCCTAAAATCGTTGCAAACAACTGTTTTTTTAAATAGTAAAAACGATCGTGGAATTTTAACTCACCATTGTAGGCACTCGTACTGTACAAGATTATCAATCCTACGAACACGAGCAGAAATACAACCGCAAGCAATGTGTAATCATACTCTTTTTTCTTTCCGGGTCTGCCCACAATTCTTCACTCCTTATAAATGATTTACAAGTTCTTTGAATTTATCTCCACGTTCTTCAAAATTTTTAAACATGCCCCAACTCGCACATGCAGGGGAAAGAAGTACTGCATCTCCCTCTCTTGCAAGTCGCGCACTCTCCATGACAGCCTCCTCAAAAGTATCTGCGAGGATAACATTGTCAAATCCTTTTCTTCTTGCGGTCTCAGCGATTTTCTCTTTTGTTGCTCCAACTAATACAAGGTATCTTACTTTTTCCCCGAAAGAATCAATCCACTCATCATAAGAAGAGTTCTTATCATATCCTCCTCCGATCAGTATCGTCGGTCGATTCATCGCCTCCACTGCCTTGATGGCAGCATCCGGATTTGTTCCCTTGGAGTCATTGTAGTATGCAACCCCTTCTTTCTCCGTCACAAATTCGATCCGGTGGGCAACTCCGCCGAAATTCCTGATCGTCTCTCGTATACTCGAAAGCGGGACTCCATATGCCGCTGCCATCGCAGAAGCCGCCATCACATTCTCATAATTATGTGTACCAAGCAACTTTAGTTCTTCTACCTTACAGAGCACTTCCGGCTTTCCATCTGCATAAATGATCTTTCCGTCTTCAAGATAGATCCCTCTCTCTAGTTTACGCCTGCTGCTGAAATATAGAACCTGTGTATGAAGTTTCTCTCCGAATGCACGCAGCACTTCGTCCTCATAATTGAGTACACAGACATCTTCCTCTGTCTGATTTTTTGTGATTTCCTCTTTCGCCTGAATATATGCCTCCATCGTATGATGTCGGTTTAAATGATCTGGTGTAATATTTAAGATCGCACTTACCTTTGGATGGAACGTATCGATCGTCTCCAACTGAAAGCTGCTCATCTCCGCAACCGTCACAGAATCTTCCTTCATCTCCAGCGAAGCTCCCGTGTACGGTGTCCCGATATTCCCGACAACAAAAACACTGTCTCTGTACGCTTTCATGATTTCCCCCAGCAATGCAGTTGTTGTTGTCTTTCCATTTGTTCCGGTAATTGCAAGTACCTCTCCACTTGCAAAGCGGTATGCCAGTTCCACTTCTCCCCAAATTGGAATTTCTCGTTCTCTCAACTGATTTACAAGCGGAAGATCTGTCGGAACCCCCGGACTTAACACAACAAGTTCCAGCTGATCCATCACTTCCAGCGGAAGGCTGCCGAGCAAGATCTCAACAGAGCTCTCTGCCGCAAAATGTTTTCTTAAGTTTTCTTTGTCTAAATTTTCATTTCCATCGTACAGGATCACAGACGCTTGTGCCCTCTCAAGCAGCGCTCCTGCACCAATTCCGCTGATTCCTGTTCCAAATACAAGTACTTTTTTTCCTCTTAAATCCATAATACCCTCCTAAAGCGCCATCAGGCCAATCAGACATAAAATTGCTGTTGCAACAGCGAACACTGCTACAACCCGTGTCTCAGACCAGCCGCAAAGTTCAAAATGATGATGAATTGGCGCCATTTTAAAGATTCTTTTCCCGCCTGTCTTCTTAAAATATGTCACCTGAATCATAACCGACAGCACTTCAATCAGATAAATCAGCCCTACGATCACGATGAAGAGCGGCATCTGGAGCATATATGCTGTGGATGCCACAAATCCTCCCAGCGCAAGCGATCCGGTATCTCCCATAAACACACTCGCCGGATAGACATTAAAGAGTAAAAAGCCAAGCAGCGCTCCCACAACCGCACAGGTCACAGGCTCGATACCGCTTCTCGTCCCCACTGCCACTACAGTGAAAAATGTAGCAACAAGCACCGTCACACTGGAGGCCAAGCCATCCAGCCCATCCGTGAAATTCACTCCATTGACCGTTCCAATCACGACAACAAACAACAGCGGAATCGAAAGCCATCCGATATCCAGATATTTTCCACTGGAAAATGGAATCAGTAGTGTCATTGGAACATTTGTCACTTTTACAAGATAGTAGGCAAACACTGCCGTCACAACAATCTGAAGCGCCATCTTCTGCTTTGGAAACAACCCATCCGACCGTTTCATCACAACTTTCAAATAATCATCGAGAAATCCGATCAATCCAAAACCAAGTGTCACAAACAGCACCGGTATGATCTTCGGATATTCTTTTATATAAAAAACTGAAGTGAGCAATACACTTCCAAGGATGATCACACCGCCCATTGTCGGTGTTCCTGCCTTCTTCAAATGTGACTGTACACCTTCCACCCGTTCTGTCTGTCCCATCTTTAGTTTTCTCAGAAACGGAATGACGACCGGTCCCATCAGCAGACTCAATGCAAAAGAAATCAGCACTGGTACAATTAATTTATAATCCATAGATACACCCTTTCACTCTTTTGTTCTCATTTTAATTCAACTTATATAGTATACTTCATTTCCCTCTCATTTTCAACTACTCCTCCTCTTTTGTTTCGCTAACCGGCCCTCTTTCTATCCCCATATATGGAAGAATATTGTCGAAAATATCACGGATTACCGGAGCCGCAATCGTTCCCCCATAATAAATTCCCTGCGGATCATGGATCACCGCCATTCCTAGTATTTGTGGATCGTCTGCCGGAGCAAATCCGATAAAAGAAGAAATATATTTATTGGCGCTTCTCGGAAGTGTCTGCGAGGTTGCTGTCTTTCCTCCGATCCGATATCCTTCAATATATGCGTTTTTCCCAGATCCTTCTGCTACAACGCTCTCAAGGATCGTTCGCATTGTCGCCGACGTTTCTTTCGATACCACTCCTTTTCTTTCCGGATAAGAAAAAGGTTCCAGCTTTTCTCCTTCCCGATCCACAATTCCCATGCCAAAATGTGGTGTCACACGAACCCCTCCGTTGATCAGAGAACTTACCGTTGTCGCCATCTGCACCGGCGTAATCTGGAAGGATTGCCCAAAACTCATCGTTGCCAGCTCTACCGCACCGATGTTTTCCTTCTTATGCATGATTGTTCCTGCTTCTCCTGGAAGATCTACCCCTGTCAGATCCAGCAATCCAAACTGTTTAAAATACTCGCAGAACTTATCCACACCGAGTCGCAGACCGATGTCGATAAATACCGGGTTACAGGAATTTTGAACTCCTTGCACAAATGTTTCCGTTCCATGTCCTCCTACTTTGTGACATCGGATCTTCCGATCCTCCACCATCCGATATCCCGGACATTGAAAAGTGTCATCCAGTTTCACTACGCCTGCTTCCAGACAGGCAGAGGACGTAATAATCTTAAAAGTCGACCCTGGCTCATAAGTATCGTTAATACAGCGATTTCTCCACATCTGATTCAGGAGTTCCTGCTTCTTCTCCGGATCTTTCATATCTGCTGCAGGCTGTTTTTCAGCATTTGCTGCCAGAAATTCCTCCGTCAGTGTAAAAGGATCATTCAGATTAAATTCTGGCACATTCACCATCGCCAGTATTTCTCCATTTTGAGGATTCATCAGCAGGATAGACACCCCATCTGCCTGCTTTTCCTCCATCACTTTCTGTGCCGCCTGCTCAGCATATTTCTGAATGTTATAGTCTATGCTGAGCTGCAATGTATTCCCCGGTACCGGTTCGATGCGGTCTTCTGCAATCCCATCCAGTTCAATTCCACGGGCATCTGTTGTCGTGAGGATCATTCCGTTCTGTCCTTTCAGATACTTCTCATACTTCACTTCCAACCCGATGATTCCCTGATTATCCCCTCCGGTAAATCCGAGCACTTTTGATGCCAGCGTTTCATATGGATAATAGCGCTTGAAATCTTCATCTACTTTTACCCCCGCAAGATCATATTCACGAATCTTATCCCCGATTTCCTTCGGTACATTCGTTTTGATCCTCTCCATAGACGAAACTTTTTCTACTCGTTTTCTCACCACCTCGGGTTCCAACTCCAGCTCCTCTGCCAGCACTTCAATGACACGCTCCTGATCCTTGATCTGGCTGTGAATCACAGAAATCGTGCAGACTGTACGATTCGTCGCAAGCACTGTTCCATTCCGATCTACAATTTCTCCTCTTGCGGCTTTAATTTCACGTTCCCGTTCATGGAGCGCCTCCGCTTTTTTCTGGTAATATTCTGCATCAAAAATCATCAGATAACACAGCCGTCCGATCAATCCTAAGATCACTGTGACCGCTGCGAGAAAGACCACAAGCACTTTTTTCTTATTATAGGTCTTATTTTTCATAAAAAAACCTCACAGAAGTTGTTTTTATAATTTATTAACACTTCTGTGAGGTTATTCACATTTCCTTGGACAAAATTTTCATAAAATCGTTCAATCAATATCCAGACTCCATATCCCCAGAGCCGTCCTCGTAAGTTCCATCTCCGTAAGCACCATCGTCATAACTTTCCCCTTCGTAAGAAACATCCCCGACAGCTTCCCCTTCATAGGAAGGTTCTCCCGAAACCTCTTCTTGACTTTCGGTTTCCGTCTCATTCTCCGCCTGTGGTTCTACCTCTTGCTGATCTTCCTCCGGCTGCTCCGGAGCTACAACCGGCTGCCCGTCAATCGTAGAAATATTCATATATGGAAATGCCTCTTCCATAATACTTCGCGCCAGATTCAACACGAGAGAACTGTCTTCCTGGGACTCTGTATTCGGCTCATCAATCACAACATAAATCAGCACTTCCGGCTCATCCTGCGGTGCATATCCAATGAAAGAAAGTAAATGCTTTCCACTGTTTCTAGGGTATTTCTCAGCAGTACCAGTCTTTCCTCCGATGTCATATCCTTCCACCGCTGCTGAGGCTCCTGTTCCAGTTCCTTCCATAACCGTTTTCATATACTGTTTCAGCATTGTCGACGTCTGCTCAGAAATCACACGTTTCTTCAAAACAGATTCTTTCGTCTCAATCACATTTCCGTTTTCATCTTGAATCTGTTTGACAACATGCGGCTCATAATAGTTGCCTCCATTGATCAAGGCTGACATTCCCGCAACCATCTGTTCCATCGTCACATTGAAATTCTGCCCGAAGGAATTAGTTGCCAGATCTACCGGACCTACCAGCTCTGGATCCTGCAGGATCCCCTCTGCCTCTCCCGGCAGGTCAATCCCTGTCTGAGCGCCAAATCCAAAGATACTCTGATAACGATAAAAATCTTCAGCTCCAATCACTTTGATCATTTCCATCATTGCAACGTTACAAGAATTTGCAATCGACTGCGCAATGGTCTGCGTACCGTGCCCCGCTGTGTAGTGACAATTGATCGGCTCTGTATCCTCCGCAACAACGAGAGATCCTCCGCAAGTATATACTTCATTTCCCCTTATCTTTCCTGTTTCCAGTCCCGCTGCAACAGTAAACGGTTTTGCTGTTGATCCCGGTTCATACGAATCGCTGACACAAAAATCCCTCCAAAGATTATTGAGGATCTCCACTTTTTCTTCCTCTTTCATCTTCTTCAGTTCTTTCTCTGTGTAGTAGGCAGAAATATCACGCGGTTTGTTCAGATCAAAGTTCGGGTAAGATGCCTGTGCAAGGATCTCCCCACTCTGCGGATCTGCAATGATCACCGCTGTATTCAAGCTTCCGTTTCCTTTCTCTGCATTATCCTTATAAGCTTCATTAAATTCTAAAATATGTTTTTCCACAATCTTCTGGAGTTCTGCGTCAATGGTAGATACGATCGTGTTTCCATTCTCCGCTTCCTTGATTGTACGTTCCAGAAGCGCTCCTTCTTCCAGATACCCGTACTCTCTTCCATCTACTCCATTTAAAATCGCATTGTAAGATGCCTCAAGACCGATTGTTCCCACATCGTCTGCATTGGAAAATCCGATTACATCACTCGCCAGTGAATTGTACGGATATTTCCGCACATAATCCTCTTCCAGCCAGATTCCCTTAACATTCGGATGCTTCTCTTCGTCTTCATCGATCGCCTCAAATTCCTTCGCAGTATTATAATCTACACCTTTCAGAAGTATATTATAACGGCTTTCTGGACTCGATTCGACCAGTTCCTCCACATCCTCCTCTGCGATTCCAAAGCAGTCTTTTAAAACTTTGATCGTAGGCTCCTGATATTCGTCTTTCTCAAGCATTGCCTTGACATCCAGAATAACATTGTACACGCGCTCACTGGTTGCAAGCTTTGTTCCATTGCGATCCACAATATCTCCTCTTCGAAAAGGAATCACCCTGCTGTCATACTGCTGCTGATCTAAAACGACCTTCGTATATTTTTCGCCATTCATGGCATTGATCTGTATAATTCTTCCAATTAAAATAGCAAAAGCCAGCACAACTAATGAAAATAATAGTACTAGCTTTTTCTGCATAATCTTCGAAAATTTTCTTTTTAAAAAATGAAATGAGTTTCGCTTTTTTCTTTTGGACATTTTCTCACCTTTTACTTAGAAACTTTACTTGACTGTGCTAATATTCCATTTTCCGGTATCTCTTCGTACTGTTTCACATAACTGCTCGTCGGGCTGTCATATTCCATGACCTGATCCGGCGTAGCCGGCACCATCCCCAGATCTTCTACAGCACGTTTGCGAAGCTCTTCTAAGTCCACGCTGTCTGTCGCAGCATTGTACATTGCTGTATTCTCCTCTTTCAGCTCTGTCAGTTCACTTTGAAGTGCAGCGATCGCTTCGGAACGGTTCGTAATCTCAGACTGAATCTGAAGATATCTTACACAAATAAAGAGCGCTGCAATGGCAGCTATAGATAAAAACAACACATATCCCTTATTCATATCCAATGCTCTTTTTCTATTTTTATGTACTTGTTTACTCACCCTTTTTGGTTCTGAAGGCTGTAATGCTGTCTGTCTATCTATACTGACTTTCGGCTGTCGTACAGTGTTTCCATATACGTAAGCTTCTTCTCTTATCGCCATTACAATCTCTCCTCTTTCTTTTTATACTTTCGTATTCACATGCCGCTCAAAAATCCTAAGCTTCGCGCTCTTTGACCGACTGTTCTCTTCTAATTCCTGTTCGCCAGGCAAGATCGGTTTTTTCGTGATCACTTTCCCTTTCGATACATTTCCACAAACGCATACAGGAAAATGGCTTGGACAAGTACAAGGATTCTCATTCTTCTTAAATATTCCCTTCACGATCCGGTCTTCCAATGAGTGAAATGTAATGATACAGATCCTTCCATTATCATTGAGTAACTCAATCATCTCATCTAATGTATCTCTGAGTACTTCCAGTTCTCGATTCAGTTCAATACGAATTGCCTGAAATGTTCTCTTTGCCGGATGTCCCGTGTTCTTCTGAAATTTCATCGGAATTGCATGTCGGATAATCTCGCATAACTGCCCCGTAGTCTCGATCGGCGCCTTCTCTCTTTCCATGACAATATGCTTTGCAATATTCTTTGCGAACTTGTCCTCTCCATAGTCACGGATAATTCGAAATAGCTCCATCTCGCTGTATGTATTAACGATATCACGCGCCGTCTTTTCCTGACGCCTGTCCATCCTCATATCTAACGGGGCATCAACACGATAAGAAAATCCTCTTTCTGCCGTATCTAACTGATAAGATGATACGCCCAAATCAAGGATTATCCCATCGACTTTGTCAATTCCTCTTTCCCGAAGTCTCGACTTCATATCACAATAATTACTTCTGATTATCGTGACTCTCTCCCCGAAGCCGGCCAACCGAACACTCGCTGCTTCAATCGCCGCTGCGTCCTGATCTATTCCTATAAAACTCCCCTTGTCATTTAATTGCTTACATACCTCTTCGGCATGCCCGCCACCACCAAGCGTTCCATCTACGTAAATGCCGTCTGGCTTGATGTTCAGACCATTTACCGTCTCTTCCAGTAATACTGACTTATGCTTGAATTCCATATTGTCCTCCATTTCTAACGATAGAAAGCATCACTTGCTCTCTTTCTATTGTCATGAATTAGATGCCAAGCCCTAATTCTTCCATGTGACCGGCAATATCATCCATATTTGCTTCTACTTCAGCATTACTTTCATCCCATTTTGCCTTATCCCAAATCTCAACTCGATCCAGCACCCCTACCAGAACGACTTCCTTTTCAAGACCAGCAAAATCTCTCAGGGCTGAAGAGATTAAAACTCTTCCTTGTTTGTCAAGTACGCCTTCCACTGCACTCCCAAGGAAAAAGCGCGTAAAAGTTCTTGCGTTCTTGTTTGTAAGCGGTAAGGTTCTGAGCTTTTCTTCAAAAAGTTTCCACTCATTGTCCGGATACACAAATAAGCAGTTATCTAACCCTTTTGTAATTACAAAACTGTCACCAAGTATCTCTCGAAACTTGGCAGGGATAATTAATCTGCCTTTTGAATCAATACTATGATTATATTCTCCAGTCAACATGAAGGTCACCTTCTCTCGAAATGGTCTGCCACTTCCTTTCCATTTCGTACCACTTTTCACCACTTTCTACCACTTAGATTTATTGTACCCCACTTCTTACTTGATTTCAAGACTTTTTTTCAGTTTTCTAGTTTTCATTTTAAAAAGAGAGCCAGAAAAGATCTTACTCTCTTCTCCGACTCCCTTCACGATTATGCACCTTGCAAATATTCTGTTACCGCACTGTAATCCACTTCATAGGATTCTCTTGGCTGGCTCTCTGTATAAGTACTGTATACCGAATAACCGATCCATCCCAGAACCGCCACACACACAACAGATACTACAGTCTTTCGAACTGTATTCATAACTTTTTGGCGGCGCAGCATCTTCTTTCTGTTGGCTTTTTCTTCCTTATATCTGTTTACTTTCTCCTGACTCATTTCTTTCACAGCTCCTTTGCAACATCTTCTCTTATATTACAACAATGATTCCTCCATCATTTGCATACATACTGCTGATTCCTGCTGTATTTGAGATGATCACATCTTTCACTTTTTTCTTTTCTTTGATCATCTCCGCCACCGCCTCTGCTCTCTCCCTGCAGTTGCAATGTGCAATCCCAAGAATCTTATTCTCCCCGCATTGAATTCCTTCCGCAGCCATTTCTGTCATCTTCGCCAATGCTTTCTTAATTCCACGTGCCTGACCGATCTGGTAAATTGTTCCTTCCGGAGTAGCTCCCATTACAGGCTTTATATTCAATGCACTGGCAACCAATGCTTTGACTCCCTTTAATCTTCCATTTTTCTTTAAAGTTTCCAATGTTTCCAGGACAAAATATAATTTCTGACTTTCTATATATTCTTCTACTGTCTGAATGACCTCCTCAAATGTCATGCCAGCTTCTTCGCATTCCTGAATTTTCAGCGCGATCAAAGTTTCCCCGACAGAAGCAGATTTGGAGTTAAAAATATGAATCTGCTTCTTCCCATATTCCTCCTCGTACAGATTTTTCCCAAGCACTGCACTGTTATACGAACCACTAAGTTCTGCTGTCAATGTTACAACGTATACATGTTCCGCTTCTCCAGCATAGCTTTCCATATAACGTTCCGGAGATGGGCAAGACGACTTCGGACATTCTCCACTGGCTGCAATCCGTTTTAAAAAGTCTGCCTGATCAAAGGTCTCATCATCTACAATCGTACTTCCTTCTAATTCTATACTCATCGCAACAGATTCAAAATATCCGCTTTGTTTCATCTCTTCTGTCAATTCTCCGCAACTGTCCACGACAATCTTGTAATTCATTCTTCATCCCTCCCAGATACCAGCTCTCATGATACTCAATCATGTTTTCATGTAGTTTTCAATACTACATTATAATACCACACTGCCTGCTGTATGAAAAGTTTTTTCTTAAGTTTCTTCAAACTTTATCGTGCGCGATACCCCTAATGCCAGCCCCATCTCTGACATCAAGAACAAAATCGACGTACCTCCGTAGCTAAAAAACGGAAGTGTGATTCCAGTAGTCGGAATCAAGTTTGTTACAACCGCAATATTCAAAATGACCTGAAGCGCAATATGCGTAAAAATTCCAGTTACGATCAAAGAGCCGTATAAATCCGGGGCATTTTGTGCAATGAACATCAGGCGATATAAAAGCATGCCAAAAAGGATTAAAATAACGATTGCGCCAAAGATTCCAAGTTCCTCGCAGATTGCCGCAAGGATCATATCATTTTGTACCTCCGGAATTGCCGAAAGCTTCTGAACACTGTTCCCAAGTCCTTTGCCCCAGAATCCTCCGGAACCAATCGCATACAATCCCTGCATTACCTGATATCCGCCTTCTGCCATATGCTTGTCCGGCTGAAGCCATGTAACGACACGCTGGATACGGAAATTATCACTGGAAGAAAGCTGCACTAAAATAATCACCAGAAAAATTCCAACAGCCACCATTCCGCCAACTGCAATCTTGATAAAAGGCTTTGTCTTCGGGTGCGCCACAAAAATCATACCACACACGATCCCTGCCACGATAATTGCCGTACTTAAGTTATCGGTAAAGAAAAATACGCTGAACGAAGCAAATCCTCCATAGACAAGCACTCGCGTCATCCCGGCACTTGTCTTAAGATATTTCCCAAGCTGACAGATAATATACGGAATGAATATGATCACTGCAATCTTCGCCACTTCGGATGGCTGCATCTGAAACGGGGTATCTTTAATACCAAGCCATCTCTTTGATCCATTTGCCTCAAGTCCAAGCGGCGACCAGCGCACAAGTACCATCAGAAAAATCGAAATATAATAAATGATTTTTGCAAACGGGGCATAGAGATGGTAATCAATCTTGGAAATAACAAGCATCACAACAAAACTTCCTGCCGTGACCATTGCCTGTCTTCTGAACAAATACATTCCATCACCATTGTTCGCCGCCTGAGAATTATAGGCACTGGCACTGTACAGCATAATCAAACCGAAACAGATAATAAAAATCAAAACCGCAAGCAGGTTATAGTCAAAATATTCAATTTTCTTTCTCGTCCCTTCCCGCAGGACTTTCCTACGTGTTGCCATCTACTTCTCCTGTTCTGTACTTTTTCTACTTGTTGCTCATCGCCGGATGCACTGGTTTCCCATTTGCAAAAAAGCGTTCATACCAAAGCAGGAAAATATAGACCGTCCATATCTTTCTGCTGTTGTCAAATTTACCGGCACGATGCTCTTCCAAAAGTTTTTTCAGATAAGCAGTATCAAAGAACTGCTCCGCTTCCTTCGTCTCAAACATCGCTCTGACACGGTTATAATATTGGTCTTCTTTGAGCCAGACACGGATTGGAATCGGGAATCCAAGCTTCTTCTTCTCTGCTGTATAACTTCTGATCTCACGATCTGCTGCCGCACGGAGTGCAATCTTCGTGCGAGGTGCGTCAATCTTATATTTCAGAGGAAGGCTCTGTGCAACCTCCATCACTTCTTTATCAAGGAAAGGTACCCTTACTTCCAGTGAATTTGCCATTCCCATCTTATCGCCCTTCATTAAAATGTCATGAACAAGCCATAAATGCATATCCAGATACTGCATTTTTGTCACCGGATCTTTGTCTTTTACTCGCTCATAGATCGGCGCTGTCACTTTCATTGTATCTGGTCTTCTGCTATTTTTCAACAGCCTTCCTGCTTCCTTCTCTGTAAAAATATATGCATTCCCAATATATCGCTCTTCCAGTGTCTTTGAATGCCGAATCAGAAAACTCCGACCTTTCATTCCGCGCGGAAGGCAATTTTCTGCAAATACTCCGAGCGCTTTCCTGATCGGACGCGGGATTTTATTAAATCCAGTATACTCGATCGGCTCACAATAAATCTGATACCCTCCGAACAACTCGTCCGATCCTTCTCCTGAAAGTACTACTTTTACTTTCTTGGCCGCTTCTTTACTCAGAAAATACAGTGCGATTGCCGCCGGATCTGCCACTGGCTCATCCATATAGTACTGTATATCTGAAAGACTGTCCCAGTATTCTTCCGGCTCAATAATCTTACTGTCATTCTTTACACCGATGCTGTCGGCAAACTCCTTCGCATCTTTGATCTCGCTGTATTGTTCCTGTCCAAAACCAACTGTAAACGTCCGGTCTACTTCTCCTAAATAGGCCATATAGCTCGAATCTACACCACTGGAAAGATAAGAACCTACCTCCACATCACTGATCTTATGCATTTTGACAGATTCTCTCATCACACGTTCCACATCATCAACGATCTCCTCAAACGGCTTGTCCGTCTTTCCATGGAAATCCGGTTCATAATAACGGCTGATGGAAAGCGTTCCATTCTGATATGTGAAATAGTGTCCCGGCTGGAGACAAAATACCCCTTTAAAAAATGTCTCGTTTGTCGGCACAAACTGAAATGACAAATAGTCTGCAAGCGCATCTTCATTAAATACCTTATCAAACTTCGGATGCTCCACAAATGATTTAATCTCTGATCCAAATAAAAATGTGCCGTTCATCTGTGCATAATAAAACGGCTTGATTCCGAAAATATCACGCGCGCCAAAGAGCTTCTTCTCTACCCTGTCCCAGATCACAAATCCGTACATGCCCCGGAGACGGTCTACAAGTTGTTCTCCCCACTCTTCATATCCGTGCAGCAAGGTCTCCGAATCTGTATGTGTCGTAAAAGTATGTCCTGCAGCGATCAGTTCTTCGCGAAGTTCCTGATAGTTATAGATTTCCCCATTGAATACAAGTACTTTTGTCCGGTCCTCATTATACAATGGCTGGTCTCCAACTGCGGAAATATCAATGATACTTAACCTTCTAAATCCAAGTGCCGCATCCTCATCCAGAAACTGTCCGGCACTGTCCGGTCCACGGTGCACGATCGTATTCATCATATTTTCAAGCACTTGCTCTTTGTTGTCAATATTTCCGACGAATCCTGTAAATCCACACATAGTTATACTCTCCTTTTGTTCTGTTTCCAAATTATACTTTTTTATTATACCCTTCCTCTTCACTGATTGCAATTTTTTTATTCTGTTTCTGCCATTCCTCCGGTTTTCTTTCTGTGAACGCACGGTTTCTCTGCTAAAACATACAATAATATCAGATAGAAGAAGAAAGGAGCTTTCCATATGCAAAATTATCATCAGAATAACTGTGGCTGCAGGCAGACAACCGACTATGGAAGATATTCTTCCACACAATATGTTTCCCGCCCGCAGGCAACTCCATGCTGCGACAGAGAAGACAGTCTGGACGGCATGCCACTTGCAATGGCTTATGTTCCATGGCAGATCTGGCAGCGCATTTACGAGGCCGAAAAAGGATTTTGCCGGGGAACCATCTTTGAAGAACTCGACAAACCATTTCATGGGATGGGAGGTTGTAATCGATGACAAACAACGCACCTTGCCGCAAAGATCTTCTCTGCCTGATCAACCGTGTCAGTTTTGCCGTAGATGATGTCAAACTTTTTCTTGACACTCATCCTTGCGATGCCAATGCGCTGGCCTACTTCCACGAATACAGTAAGCTTCGGAATCAGGCGCTCAAAGAATATGCAAAATATTACGGACCGCTGACGATTGATACGACTATGACCTCCTGTACAGACAGGTGGAACTGGATCAATGAACCATGGCCGTGGCAGGAAGGAGGATGTTAGTTCATGTGGAATTATGAAAAAAGATTACAGTATCCCGTCAAAATCACGCAAACCAATCCAAAGATCGCACAAGTCATCATCAGTCAATTTGGTGGTCCCGACGGCGAACTCGCTGCATCTATGCGTTATCTTTCCCAGCGATATACAATGCCATACCGGGAAGTAATCGGAACATTGACGGATATCGGTACCGAGGAATGGGTACATAGAAGTTATCGGTAATATAATAGGTAAATATAGATGATACAATATATGCTTTTCATCCTCCCCTCAATGCGAAGGGAGGATATTTTTATACCATTCTAAGCTCAATCGCTTCAATTTTCTTATTCATCCCAATCGTGCCGATCATGCCAGATGTCCAACGAGTCCAACCAATGTCCTGAATGTGTACTCTAGTCTGCAGTTTCTTTCCTTTCAGCCCCTCTGCAATCAATTCGATTGCTTCTAAATGCAGACCTTTTCCGGTCGTCCCGATGACGGTATCGTGTTTGATGTATCCAAAATCCTTAAGCCCGATATTTTGGATATGGGCACGAGCCTTGATCTTAAAATCCAACTTACGCATGTCGATCTTGATTGCTTCCAGTGCCCGGTTCTGCCCAACGGTTCCGGCAGTGCCTCCGTTTACCGCATCCATCCAACCTTTACCAGATACATGTGCCTGATACCATAGAGGTGTTTTTGGCTTCGGTGGCTCTGCATTGCTCTTAATTCCAAATGCTCCCAAGATTCCTCTTGCAATGCCATCCATCTGATTATTAAAAATCGTAAGATCTCCAGTATTTGTAATAAATCCAACCTCTACGAGACGATAGCTATATCCTCTTGCTGCTGCTCTGTTTGGATTAGCGAGATCATCTCTGCCAACAATCAGATTTGATCGTCCCGGTAAAACACCGCCGATAAAACTTGCAAGGGCATTGTCGTACTGATCCGGATCAAATCCTGCCTTAATAATGACATGCCCTCCTTTGGCTCCTGCTGCTGCGCTATCCATGTGTAACTCTGTGATCTGCCAGTCAGCCGGGATGTCGAGGCTACTGATACCATTGTCTGCATAATAATCTCTGTTAAAGTCCCCCAGAGTAACCCGATCGCCGCCGAGTGCTTTAATTCTCGTTGCTAATGCTCTTACTCTCTCTGCCTCACTAAATCCATTTGCACATGCTCCCGGATCTCCTGCTCCATGTCCTGCGATTACAAATAAATGTGCCATATTCTAAACTCCTTTCCGTGCGATACCACACTGTCTACATATCGCATTTAATGTTTTTCCACTTTTTGTAAGCATCAAAGTACATCTCATTTTCGTATCCGTTGTAAGTAATCTCATAATACATTCCATCGCTCACTGGAGTGCTGAGTAATGCTTTGTGATTCCGTAATGATTTGCAATACCAAACTACAAAGATGTCATTCACATCCATATTTGGCGTCCGATCTGTTTTATCCTTATTTTCGTTAAAATATTCTGCTACCTTTGATTTACAAATGTTTAAAAATTCTTGACTTCCCATATTCTTTCTCCTTCCTGCTTTTTAAGCAAAAGAGGATGATTACTCGCCCTCTGAATCATTTTCCCTTAATTGCAATAATACATTTTTTAATTTTTCCGGTATCGGAGCCATAACAGCTGCATTTTCCAACAAACTAATACCCTCATTCGCGATATAAAACATTATCACTACTTCTCGCAGAGGAACGGTATCATTTAATAATTTTTGTATTGCAAATGCTACTGCAATCACGATAAACATTGTTATTTTTTTAAGCAATCCCTTGAATCCGATCTCTGATGAGAGCTGATTTTGATGCACTGCTTTTAAAATACCTGTCGCATAGTCAACTATAGCTAAAAATAGGATCGTTTTTAGCAAAATGTCCCACCCTCCGAGCCAGTATACGATAACTCCTCCTACCGCACCGATTACCATACTTAAGTTGTTAAATAATTTTTCCATGTTCTTCTTCAATTCCCTCACTTTCCTTTCTTTTCCCCTTTAGGAGCTGACTGGCAGCACATAACTCCTAAGCATTTTACTCTGCCAATGCTTTTTCTGTTTTTTTCCTCCACAGATTGGGTACATCTTCCAGCTTCCATGCCTGCTTTGTGTCTGGATTCATGATTTTGTTTTTGATCTTGTCCACATAAAAAGCCACCATTATGCCATACCTCCTTCTGCCATTGTTCCAACGATTTCCGCAAGTTCTGCAATTGCTCCGTCCTGGGTCTGCTGCCCCTTCTCCAGGTTTGTTACACTCTCTTTCAGGCTCTTCTCACTCAGGACAACTGTGATAACATCTCTTCTTACGCCTTCTTCAGAGAGGTATTCCAGTTCCTGGTCTTTGGTAATCTTTAAGATCTTTAAATCTTCATATCCAACTAATACCTGTTCTGTCTCATCCTGTTCGTTTAGCACTTCAATCCGCTTGGTATTCTGCGGATTCAACAATAAGTCTTCTACTTCTTTTAAGGTTTTTCCCGCAGGAATAAAGCTTAATGTAAGCATTCCTTTTGTAAATGGATCTACACCATTTACAGTCAATTCAAATTTTTCTGTTCCAAATTTTACTTTTTCCATATTTTCCCCTTTCTTCCTATCTGCCATATACGATACATCCACAAACGTATTCCGTTTGAGTCGTGATTGTATCTTGTGAAGTTACCGAATATTGTTCTGTACCTGGATACAATCTCACCATTAACGACTTCGAACTCGTAGATGGAATTGAGTGCATAATATTGTATTTTGGTTTATACGCAGGTGGAATTTTGCCAAATGTGTATCCTATACTTTGTCCTGTAATTCCTTTTCCTTTTTCCAATGTTCCATCATATCTTATTTCTACCAATTTTGCATTGTATCGGTAATAAAAATTTATTCCAATTGCGCTTCCCAAAGATGACCATCCCGACCATTCCCCCTCGTTATTTAATTTAGTTATTTCTTGTTGCATTGTGTATACCAATGCGCTGGTCGGCACTTTGTTTGTGCTGTTGGTTTGTTGATTTGACATCATGCTTTTGGTTACCGCATTTGCCAACTCTGTTTTTACAGAATTGATTGCAGCAACAATATTTGTCTTTGTCGTTGTGGTAAGCTGTGTGATGTTTCCTATTTCTCTTTTTACGGAATTAATGGCAGATACAATATTCGTTTTCGCTTCTGTTGTAAGCTGGGATAAAGTTCCTATTTTTTCGTCTACTTTTTGTATATCATTCGCGATTTTGCCTGATATATATTTGTTGTAAAAATATTTTAATCCGTCTAATGATAAATATTTCCTTTGTTTTCACCTCCTTATTCCTGGAACAGTGAATCAATCTCTCCCGTTGTAATCGTCTCAAGATCGCTAGTCTTAACATAGCTTTGTAATTTTTCATCTACGGACTGTGTTGTCTCATACCCCTTTTGTGACAATTCCGAATCTGTCACATACTCTTCTGGTACTGCTGTCAGAAATCCGCTATCATTTGTCAGCTGGCTTACTTTGGTGGGAATTTCTGTTTTTTTTGCATAAGCAGTTAAATCAATTTCGCGAGTACCCAATTTTTCGAATTTGTCTGTAACCCACAAATACTCGTCATAGACGTTCTGTCCATTTCCGCTATTTGCCACCAAGTACAAGATACCCTTTTCCCCTGATTCCGGAAGTCTTTCTACGACCTGCGCATCAAATCCCTGGATGCCGCTTACAGCCTGCGCGATTTCTTGTGTTACCTCTGTTTTAATTGCATAAGTGGATAAGTCTACATTTACTTCCTTACTTCCGTCAGGGTTTAATGGCTGTCCATTTACCTTTACCACTTTAATTGTTACTTCTTCATTTAAACGTCCAATTGTCCATTCTTTGATTTTTGTAATTGCATGTTGTAATCCGCTTAAATCCAAAAATTTTGCCATAATCTTTATTCTCCTTTACTCTTAAAATAATGCATTAATTTCATCCTCAGTTATTACTTCGTTTCCAGCTCCCATTTCTAATTCTTGGATCTTCTGTACGACAGACTTATACGTTCCATCTTCATTTTCTTCGTTTCCAAATTGTACTGCTGCCCCATCCACAAGTGGGAACTTGCCTCCATTCGCCTGTGTAAGACCAGAAATCAAGCTTACACTTCCTTTATAATCCATATTTTCTCCTCCTTTATATTGTGCATTACACATTAATGCGCTTGTATTCTTCACGACTTCCGTCGGTGTCAGCTCCCGATCAAAAATTCTGATGTCGTAAATCTCAGAATTTATACTTCCCTTCGTGAGCGATCCGCTGTTGCCTATCACGATCGTATCTATGTTTAATAAATTTCTTAGATTTTCGCGATATGCAGCCTTTGTCGATGAAGTGCTACTTATGTAGCTTTTTACATCAGATATTTGATAAGCCGAAATAGATATTCCATTTCTATAAAATATGACTTTCCCATTATCGAAATCTATTATTAATGTGTAAACATTAAATGGTTCATTGTATTTTCCTGTGTGATTGCTTCCAAAATTCGCTAATACATTTCCGATACTTGTGCCAAGTTGGAATATGTTTCTTACCTTTTGTTCGTTTTCTACTTTTGCTAATTGCAAAGCACAGATTATTTTTTCTTTATTATTTTTGGAGTTGTACAAATATACCGGATATTCTGTAGATGTTACCGTATCCTCTTTGTCTGTGCAAAATTGAATGGTTACCTGTCTAGACATTTTAAAACTATCCCATATTAAAGCTCCGTTAGAATCAAATTTTACTTTTTTATCTCTCTGAATGATTTTTCCAGTTTTTCGCAACGGTTTCCCGGTTATGTCTTCTGTTAAGTTTTCATTCGACCCTGAAAAACTAAAAATCAGACCACTTTTCACTTCTTCAAACTTTTTGTTCGTAGGGAGTTTTATATTTATGGTTTCAGATAATTCCAAATTTCCACTGCTGTATATTTTTTTATTTACTGTTCTTCCATCATTTCTCTGTGGGTATATTACTCCTTTGTCGATTATAATGTCTCTATCATCCAATTTGTTTGCGAGCCTAAAATCTTGATTCGTTGCTTCTGGTGGTATTATTTCGATAGCAGAATTAATCGTATCATTCTTGGATAGGTCTAATAGTTCTTCCTTTTTAACGATTGTTTTTACTTTTATATACTTTGTAGCATCCTGAAAATGCATGCAATCTAGCGTTCCATAGCCACTCACTTTATCTTCGTTGTAATGCAGTGGTCTTGCGTGATTGTATGTGTATTGTTCTAATTCCTCCAGTGTATATTCTCTTTTTTTCTTTTCATATAGAATTTTTAATAGACAAAAAATTCCCGCTTGGAAAGGTGTTGCATTCGAAGTTCCAAATCCCCCTACATTAATTCCTCCTATCTTTCTAAGAGTATTAATTCCCATATAGTTTCCGGTGAACTTTATCCTCGAATCTCCGTTTGAAGGGGCGCTTATATATGTTTCTATATTTGAAGCGTCTATATCCAGATTACATCCTGATACCATGTGAGCATGATAAGTATTTACATATGGATCTTTTGTACTTATATCATCGTCTCCCATGTTCATCGAGCAGATAAAAAATAATGTTTTGTGTCTATCTAGGCATTTTCTAATAGACTGTTCGTATGCTTCGTAATTTCTTTCGCTGTCAGTTGTCCAAGTAGTCGAGGTGAAAACAAAATCTAATCTTTCTAATTCCGTTAATTTGTTAAACACATTTGGAGAGATATAATAATCAATATTCGTATTATTTCCTCGCATGATTGCAACACATTTAGACTTTGGAATCAATCCATACATTTCATTTCCTTGACTAATCAGGATACTGTTTGTTGATGTTCCGTGTCCTGTGTCGTAAGAAGTGTTTGATTCAGTTTGAGTGGATTCGACTACTTGTCCTGTTGCTGTAATATCGTATTTTGCATAAAATTGTTCTTTAGTCCATTCCGCAGTTTGGTTCGGAACATACATTTCATATAAACTAGCATATACAGCGCCTTCCCCGTATTCAGCAGATTCCCAAATATCCACAACATTTGACATAATGGCTGTGTTTGACACTTTATTCTTTTCACTCGGATGATACAAAATAGCAGATCCAAAGTACCAATCTTTGGGGATAGACGTTTTTTCCAACTCTTTTCGCAAGTTTCTTATGGAGCTTTGTTCTTCATTCAGCGCATTATTTAGCGGAATAAAATCATACATTACAATTGATCCAAATGCTTTATAGTTTCTATCCGGAAGTGTTGAGATCATAGCTTCCATTGCTGCTTTATCTTTGCAGATTGGATTATTTTGCATATGGATATATTGTATCTCTGCTGCTTGCGATAAGTCTAAATTTCGGATTTCATTGTTGTATATTAAAAGTTTGTTCAATTTCGAACAACCGTTTAATATAATGCTGCTAATTCCATTTTCCGCCACATTCATTTCACTTATTATTTTTGCATTTTGTATTTCTACCTCTCTCTGATCACCGAAAGTATGCTCTATAATCGTCTCATCTTTTCCATTCAATTCATAATTTTTATTTTCGCTTCCAATGCGTACAACTATAGTTCCGCTTCCTTTTACCTTTAGTGATAGTTTTTCTTTATTTGATAAAAGTGAGATACTTCCATGTGTTTCCACATCCATATGATCCTCCTTATTTACATGCAACAGTTTGTTTGCCTAGGTTTGCATTATCGGATTTATAGATATCGTAAGATTCTGTGTGTCCGCTTGCATTTGTAAATTCGATTGTTTTTACTTTTGTAAATCCACCGTCAAATCCTCCAACATTAAATGTTACCTCTCCATATCTTGTAGGTAAGGCGTAGTAAATATGCTGTCCTTCACCCGCAGTGACTGTGAATGTCTTCGCTTTATTAGCTTGCAGCCCTTTTGTTAGTTTTAAGACAAATCCAGTATCAGGATTAAGTGTATTTTCCGCTACCCCCCAGTACACTCCATTCAAAAATGTTACTGCGGTAGTCTTTGTTACCGTTTTATCTCTTTCATCTGTTGCCGAAAGAGTCCATGTCTTATTTGTTTTGATGCTCTGTCCTGCTAGTGTTTTTGTAGTTAAATTCACATCCAAAACTTCATTGTCCAATTTTGCTGATTTCGGTTTTTTGTTGTAATCCCATGTTAATGTGACGTCTGTGACTGTGGATCCAATTTCTACTGTATTCTTGTTGTTTGCAAAGCTGTTGATTGCAATCGGTTTGTAATTCAAATCATCCACAATCTTTTTGTATTCGTCCGTAAAGTCATTTTTTGATAAACCTTTTCCTTCCTCTTGTCGTACATATCTTGCATCATTTTTCTGTACCAGGTGTGCAAGCCCCTCCTGATCCAGATACTTTTTTCCTGCTGCCAGTGCTACAGCTTTTGTTACCTTTCTTCTTTGCATGTTTTTTTCTCTCCTTTCATAATCTCGTCAATCTCCGGTCCGGTGATCGACTCTATCTCCACAGCTGTTCCCCCGCCTTCCGGCAGTTCCACTTCGCTGAGTAGATTCTCCTCACTAAAAAGCTGCAACCGGTTTTCTTCCAGTTGTAGCTTATCTCCTTTTTTATTCAGTTTTGCAATAATCTGTCGCAATAGATCTTGTTCGTCCGGAGCATCATAGTCTTGCGGCTTTGCTCTTCTTTTAACTTCTATCTCCACTTCGTATGTTGTTTTTCCAAAATTCGGTGCAGTTACATAAACATAGACTATTATGTTTTTCCCCGCCCTTAATAATTCATTCGGAATTTTTGCGGTTATATCTCCGTCATCTACTGTTCCGATTACAATCAGTGCTTCGTTTTCTCCTCGTAGAGCAAAGTGTACTTCTATTGTTTCTGTTTGGATTTCAAGACCTGTGAGCAATACCTCTTGGCCGTAATCCCATTGCTTTAAGCTTTCTTTTGCATATTCTTCTGTTTTGCAATCAATTACAATCACATGCTCACCTCACTTGCAAGGGCATCAATCTCTTCGTTAGTAATTTCAATAGGATCAAATCTTTCAATTTTTCTCAGTGCTTCTATCAGTGCCTTATAATCGTCTGAAGAAGTGATACTCGATTGCATAATTTTATTCTCGCTCACCTCTATTTTGAATTTGAATGTCGTAATATTCTTATTTGCGCTTAAAACTTGTATTTGCCCTAGTGTATTCCCTGTTTCTGCTAGCATCTGATCTGTAAGCTCAAATGTTATGCAATTGCTGCTTAAAATAGTTGCATCAGTATAAGTCTCTTTTCCGCTTGGTTTTTTGCAATATATTCTTGCTCTTCCATCTATGTCTGTTATTCCTGCAATGTGACATCGCACGCTTCTTCCGCTATCTGCTTGCACCGCTTGGATAGTTGGAATAATGCCTTCCCGTCTTATGTCCATCTCCAATACTGTCGTCGCTTCCATTTTTTCTCCTTTCTTATCCCGGAATCCATCTTAGCAATATTGCTCCTCCGGTTCCCCCGCCGCCTCCACCGCCGGTTCCTCCCGGATAGCGGAGAACTCGATCCCACGGATAGTTGTAGTAGGAGGTGACTCCAATCTCTTGGCCAGTCTGATCTCCGGTCTGCCCTCCTGTTATTCCGCCAAACTCGTTTTGGCTTGCCTGGACAACTTGTCCATTTCCGATATGCATAGCGGTATGGTTTTGGATGTTTAACAAAACATCTCCCTTTATCATTCCTCCGCCGCCTTGTATATCTACGCTTGATGTGACATCTGTAAAACCGCACGCAATAAATACGTCGTACATATTACCCGTATAACTTGCTCCTCCGCTCTTTACTGGCACTCCTGCATTTTCCCATGCTTGGATCAATAGCGAAGAACAGTCATAGTCAGGCCCCCATCGACTTCCCTGATCATATCCGTGGCTATTATCATTTGCAATCTGCAATGCCCAATCAACTGCTGCATTGATTTTTTCTGATCCGCCAGAATACTGCGACAAATAATCATACCAGTAGCGAGCCTGCTGCCTTCGCGCCTGTTCTACTTCCACACCTGCGCGCTCAAAATTTTTGAGAAATGCAGATGCGAGGTATTCTGGTGATTCTCCGCTTACTTTAAACTGGTCAAATGATAAAGGATATGCTCCAGTTGGAATCCACTGCCCGGCCGGAACTGTTACGGAATCAATCCATGTGAGCTGTCCATTTGGATCTGTGATCCCGTATCCATTCGCTCCCGCCCAGTTGGTGTAGTTTGTTGCTGGTGTCCATTGTACCAAACCAAATCCTCCAGCATAGTTTCCTTCCTGGAGGTTTTGCCAAATTCCTGGATTGATATTTGACTCACTTTGCATGTTCCCACACAATCCTGCGATTGCATTTAAGCTCCAACCTCTCGCTTCCAGGAATGCAAGCACCTCTTGTGCATTCCCTTGCATTTGTGACATCTGCAAATAAAAATTACCTATTGTCCAAGCCCTTAAAATGCACCTTCTTTCGTTACTCCACCTATTAAAATTCCTTTATCAAATTTCAGATGTGTTCCGTTCGAAAACACCGCTGTTCCAGTTTTTCCTTCTCCGGCAGCTGTCGTTATTTTTTTTGCGGTTATATGCATCTGTTCTTTCGCTGCCAATGTCATAGATCCATCTTTTTTCAAATGGATCGCAGAGTTTATTCCTCCATAACTTTGTAAATATATTCCGTCTTCTCTGTACTCTATAAGTCCACAAAGCTCACCTTTTTCATTTTCTGTATAAATCTTTCCTTGCCAAATTGTTACAGCTCGTCCTTCTCCGTCAGCACTTTTTATTCGTCCTCTCGACAAAATTCCGGAATTGTCCATTAATGTCATTGTATTATTTTGACCATCAAGCATTTTGAAAACTCCTGACTTGTTATCAAGCCCACCTATCTCCAAAACACCTCCTCGTATGCGATCAGCCAACATCGTCCCTGCAACAATATAATCCGCAAAGAATCCTTTTCCGGTTCCAAACGTAGACCAGTTCCAGCTTCCATCCGGATTTTTTGAATCTGCAATCATAAGTCCCATGCTTCCCCAGCACATCGCGCCGTAGGTTTCGCTGTCTGGATCAATGTCTTCTGCCAAAAATGCCTTTTTGGTCGTCTTATGCGCTTTGCTGCTTTGAATCTGCATTTGTGTCTTAACTCCGTCCAGTATGCCCTGCACTTGTTCTCCGACAACGCTGCCATTTGGCCGTATTGCACTCTCCACCCGATTCGTCATGCTTGACACATCATCAAAATAGTCGTACTTAAAGTCTCCCAACTCTACGTCTGCTACTTTTTTCTGGATGGAATCATATGTCAGCTTAATCACTCTTGCGTCCGTTGTAATATCCAACTTTTTATGCCTGCAATGTACTGTATCTCCAATCTGTACCTCTTCCAAATCCTGCACATCTTTGTACAGTTCTGTATCTTTCAGCAGCACGAGATCTATATCTAAGTTTATTTTTGGCTTATCTATCCCCAGTTCATATTGTTCTTTGCACTTTTCTGTCAATGCTTTTTTCAACTCTTCTTTGGTTTTGCAGACGATCACCCCATTCTTTTCATCATCCTCGGAAGCATCTTCTGCCATTTTTACATCCTCAAAACTCATTACTGCATAATGGATTGTCGGATATTTTTGGATCAGTGGAGAATCTATCCACGGCTCATTTCCCTCAATCATGTGTCCATTGTAGGCTTTCGGAATAATCCTTGTCACAACTTCTCTGATGTCCACATCTTCTTTCATTCCATCCTGCGCAATATTTTTCCCATATAAGATTTCCATTCCTCTGTTTTGTCCTACATGGTCATTTATTGTAATGGTGTAATTGTCAAAAAGAATCTCACCGCCCCAGCGATTTATAAAAGAGTTTTCGTCTTCCCCGTTAATCGCTTCGATGAGATTCTTCGTCATGTAATATGCTGTTGATAGATTTTTAATATTAGATTTCCCGGTATATTTTTTGTTTGGAGCTGTCATCAAATCCAATGCCTGCTGACCAGTTTTGTTTGTCGGCCGAATGTCCAGCAAAAAGCAGTCATCCTTTGCATCCATAAAGATCGGTTCCATCTCTGTTTCAATTCCTGCGTCTGATTTTTCCTTCTTTTTTATCCGGAAGAGTTGGTCTCCATTAAATGACGGCATCTTTACAACCGCATTCTCTTCAATGTATTTCCATCGCCCCTCATCATCAATCGGATGACTTAGTATCCCCCGCCAGCTTCCATTTAGTATCACTTTTACTTCTGCCGCGGTAGGTATTAGGGGCATATCTCCGTTGTTCTCATAATTTGTGTTTCCTGGCTTATAAATTTGTATCCTTATAAGCACCTCCAGTTCGGTATTACTTTTAATTCAAATCCCGGTGTGATTCGGATCATGTTCTCTCCTTCTTCCAAATACAAATCTTCGTAATCTCCTTTGACGGATGCATTTTCCAGTTTTCCATCCTGGCGATATGTCAGCATCCTATTTGTATCAATGATCAAATGTCCGTTTACGTTGGCAATCATATTTTTATCATTTACAGCAAGGGTGCATTCTCCAACTCCTATGATCTTATAAATCGGCATGCATTCGTAATATGGATTGTACTCCACTTCTGCGACGGAATGTTCTAGCGCCCCATCTCTCCGATATTGGAAACCTGCACATGTAAAATCTACATCAAACTCGCCAGACTCTTTTACCTTTCTTTCAGTCGCATTTATTTTTACATGTTTCACCAGATAAAAATACTCTTCGTTATCGCTTAATATCAGCTTGTGATCCTTCTTTTGTAAGAGCCACTTCCTTACGTTTCTTAATCTTTCCTGCCAGTTTTCATGGTCTACAAAGGTAAACGGTACATTAATCACAATATCTTTTACTTTTTTTGTTTCCCGGAAGAGAGATCCATCTCTTCCGGGTATGTTAATTTCTTCATATTCAAATTCCGGAGACGGGATACTTGGTCTCTCTCTTACAAGTACCCCAAGCTCCCTATTCCTTCTTCTGTTAATTTCAATCTGATACCTTTAATGCCCCCTTGCTCTGCGTCCTGCGTGCTGCGCACTTCCGATTCCCGCTTGAGCCGTTTTTACAATGTAACTGTCAAAATTCTTGTTTCCAATCTGCACGTTTACATCATTGTTTAGGTTAATGCTCATTCCTCCTGCTTCCGCAAGGAGTGACTGACTTCCCATTCCATCACTGATTGTTCTTGCCACGCGACCCACCGCATCTGATATTTTATAAACATTTCTGTCGAGTCCTTTAACCATACCGTCAATAAAATCCGGCATCCATGTTTCGTAATCTCGTAATGGTCCTTCATCCGGCCGCGAGAAGTGGAGGAGCGATCTGATCTTATCTGCAATTCCTTCGATCGTGTTGATGATTCCTTTTACTCCCGACATGATTCCTTCTTTTAGTCCCTCAATAAAATCAGATCCCCATTCCCATGCACTTGAGATAACATTTTCGATGATATTTCTGACTTTATCAAAAATTCCCCGGATCATATCTGGGATTGAAGAAATCGCATTTGAAATACCATCTTTCATGGCATTGAATCCATTTACCGCTGCCTCTTTTGTATTGTTCGCAAGGTTCGAAACCGTTGTTTTGATTCCGTTCCAAATATTCGATGCAGCATTCTTTGTTTCATTCCAGATTGCAGAAACTGTATTTTTCAACGCTTCAAATCTGATTTTTACAGCATTTACAATACCTTCTACCAAAGATGTGACAACCTGCTCAATGCCACTCCAGAATTTCTGAGCAGCCTCTTGCATATTGCTCCATATCTTTTCTGCGTCCTCTCTCAGCTTATCAAAATCCCCGAGAACTAAATCAATGAGTAACAGCACCGGTCCTAGTATCGCATTTTTAATCAGTTCCCATGCTCCTGCTGCCGCAGTTTTGATTCCGTCCCAAATTCCGGATAAAGTTATTTTCAAGTTCTCAAACATTTGCGAAACGTATGTTGCAAGCGCATTTATGATCGGATTTGCCATCATAGCCGTCCAAACCTCTTCAAATTTTGTTTTTACGCTTGTCCATATACCATTCCACCATTCCGGAATCCCCTGGAAGAAACTTACTGTATTGTTCCATGCCTCTGGTATTGTCTCTGTAAAAAACTTAACGATTCCATCCCAAGCCGCAAAAAATCCTTTTTTCACAGCATCCCAAACAGCATTGACAGCATCCCGAAACCATTCGCATTTGTTGTACAGTACGACCAATGCAGCCACGATTGCTGTTATGACCGCGATCACCGGATGCGCCATGATCAATCCAAACAAACTTTTTACAAGTCCTTTCATTTTTGTGATCATTTTCATGTTCGTTCCACCCACTCCGGATATTTTCGACATCGCACCGGTTATGGCGGAAATTCCGGTTGATATTTTCCCAATCACTATGAGCAGTGGTCCGATTGCTGCTACCAGAATCCCGATAATTACAATCGCCTGCTGCACTCCTTCCGGAAGCGCGGAAAATTTATTCACGAGATTCGTGATAATCTCTGCCAACTTTTGTATAATTGGAGCCAGCGTATCTCCTATCTGTATTCCAGCTGTCTCTAGCGATCCTTTTAACTCTTCGATTGCTCTGGATCCATCTCCCATCTGAGAGTTGGCCAAACGCTGTGCTGCCTCTTGATCGTTTGTTGCTTTAATGTACTTTTGCAGTCCTTTTTCTCCACTGTTCATAAGCACAGTGGCTGCTCTCATAGCATCTGAACCAAAAATTGTAGATAATGCTGCATCTCTGGACGCTGCATCTAATCCGCCTAACTTGTCTTGTAACTCTTGCGCCATTTCAGTCGCACCAAGTAATTGCCCGCTCGAATCTCTTGTTTTTAATCCTAGATCTTCAATCATGTCTGCAGCTTTATCAGATGCTGGTGCTGCCAATTTCTGCAGCATTACTTTTAAAGATGTTCCTGCATCGCTTCCTTCAATTCCCGCATCTGCAAAACGTCCCAGTACAGCAGTCGTTTCTTGTATGGTCCATCCTGCATTTTTTGCGCCTGAAGAACACTGTGCCAGTGCCTGCGTAAGAGGCTCGACATCAGTGGAGGATGCTGCTGCCGCTCCAGCTAATGCATTGGCTGCCTCTGCGGATTTGTTTGCTTCCAGTCCAAAAGCTCCCATCGCTTGTACAACTACATTCGCTGCGTCTCCCAGTCCCATTCCAGATGATGCCGCAAGATCCATTGTAGTCTGTAATGCTCCTGCTTTGATGCCAGCTTCTGTCAAGCCACCTTTTGCAAGTTCTGTAATCGCGTTTCCAGCTTCCGTTGCCGAGAAAATAGTATCCTGGCCAGTTTTAATTGCCAGTTGCCGCAGCTCCTCCATTTCTGACATCGGTTTGTCTAGCGCACCTGCCGCCTGGCTCATTGCGTCCTCGAAATTATTGGCCATAGAGACAGATGCAACTCCAATTCCTCCGAGTACTCCAGTGAGTGGAAGCATCTTCTTTCCTGCTGCCGTTGCTTTTTCTCCAACTTTTCCAGTTACCGCGGATACCTTTGCAAGATCAGCGTTTGCACTTCCGACCTCTTTTCGCAAAGCTTTATACTCATTTGTTGTTTCAACGATTTCTCTTTGCAGCGCATCCATTCCTTCTGGACTGATCGGATGCCCAAACTCTTCGTCTACCTGCTTTTTCTTCTGTTTTAATTCTTCCAGACTCTTCGTGGATTCTTCTACTTTTGTGCTTAACTCTTTATATTCTTCTGTGTCAATTTCTCCGGCTTCTTCCATAGACTTCATTTTTTTCTTTAATGTGTCTAGCTTACCGTTGGTCTTCTCAATTTCCTGTTGGATAGGTGTATAAGCCCGCTTCCAGGCATCGTAATTTCCAGCTGTCTTCGCCGCCTGCTCACTAGCCTGCTTCAATGTCTTTAACCGTGTCTCGGTTTCTTGTATGGATTGTTGCAAAAGCTTCTGTTTTTGATTCAGCAGCTCCGTATTAGTAGGATCCAGTTTCAGCAGCTTATTGACATCTCGCAACGACGACTGCACTCCATAGAGTTTTTTATCTACACCATCCAGAGCTTTATTTAGTTTTGTGGTATCTCCTCCAATTTCAATTGTGATACCTTTGATTCTGTTTGTCCTTGTTTCCTCCTTTACAGTGCGTCTATGTCTGCTTGTGTTGCGATTTTCGGATAATCATAATCATCGTTTTTCATTTCGATGAACATGTCATTTACCATTCCAATACTTAATAGCTCAAGATCAGAAATAGAAATACCACACTGCACACACCTAAGCATGAACAGAGCGGTATTGACTTCTCGATCTATTTCCCGTTCTTTTTTTTTGGAATTGACATCTGTTTGTTTTCCATCTGCCACATATCCATGATCTCCGGCAGAATCTCATAAATATCGAATGTTTCAAATTGCTCCAGCCATTCGTCAATGTCTTGTGGCTGTTCCGGATCGCCATGCTTGTGCATTAAAAATGCAATGTTTTCAAACATTTCCAGCGATTCGATTGGAAGGCTGCTTTCAAATTCGCTCTCATCAAATTCTTTTCCTTCCTTTTCGCATTTTTTCTTCATTTCTTCTTTAAGTTTTTCCTGCACCTTGATCTGCTTTCCGATTTTCTGCATATCTGTAAAAATATCCCTGCCAAATTTCAGGCGGTAAATGCGTGGGATTGCCGCAGAACTCTTAAATTTGCATTCTACTCCATTGATCGCTAATGTTTTTCGCATTCCAATCCCCCCTAAGCTACTTCCTGATCCGGAATATATACCTTTTCAAACCATTTGTTGTATAAGTCTTCCGATGTTTCTGCCGTTGTTTTTGCTCTGACAGCCATTTTTTTTGCTTCCCCAACTGGTACCGCTGATGCAGAAATTGTTACTGTATCTGTTGTCGGCTCAATCGTATCCTCCGTGGTGCTTGATTCTGTTGTAGGTCTTGTCGAGGTACAACAATAAAACCAGAATCTTGTTCCCCTTACATCTCCGTCGATTTCAAATCCCAGAGCAAACCGCTTCACTTTTGCGGTTGCTTCTTCCAACATTACTTTATTCTTGTCGATATATTCGCTTAAAATCTTCTCCCGGAACTCGTCTGTAATCATCGCCACTTCCCAATCTCCTTCGTATCCGCTGTTGCTTGAAGAGACATAGTATTTTACACCGTCGGCATAAAATGGTGTCAATTCTCCTTGCGCTTCTAACGAAAGTGATACAGATCCCGGTAGCGCAAAAGGTGTATCAAATGTAATTACTCCCATTTCATCTTCTTTTAGTAACGCAACATGCGCATTGCTGATATTAAACTTTACTTTATCTTTTTTCTGTGCCAGTCTTTCTTTCCTTACTTTCCCTCCACTTCATACAGAACTTCATACATGTTTTCCGACTTGATATACTGTTCGTCTTTCTGCCAAAACAGTCCATATTTGTCAAGGATTTCCTCTACTTGTTCTTCCAGGTCAAAGTCTTTTTGATCCGTATAAAGCTCTATGTTTACTTTGTTGCTTTTAAAATAGACTTTTCCGTCTGCCGAAAAGTTATTGCTTCCTGGAATCAACCAACAAATAAACGGAGGATTGACTGCTTCCTCCGTCTCAAAATGATGATATCTATATTCAATTCCTATTTCCTGCAATATTCTCTCTATCTTTTCTTGTGTCATAGGCTTCGTTTTAACCTTTCCATCAAAATTTCCTTTGCATGCTTTTCTGCAATGCTGATATGTGGAATTCCATCCACTCTTCCACCATTTCTTTTCGCATGTCCATGCTCCAACAAATGTGTAAGACGATAATGCGGCTTTTTGGAATACACTACCATGTTAAACTTGTATCTTCCTTTCAGTTTTGCATCTCGTTTGCATGCCCAATGCTTTTTGTACTCTCCATCCCTTTCCGGAGACGTCGTTCTGAGTTCCGCCGCCGTCTGCTTTGCTGTTTCCTTCACAGCTTTTTCCATCGCTTCTCTTATATCTTCCCGGTAGGCATCTAGCTCAGTCATTACCGCAAGTGCCAACTTGTCAGCGTCAATTTTAGCCATGTTTTCTCACATCCTCATATAGTGTGGTGATTTTTTCCAGCGACAAAAACATGCACGGAGGTGTCTGGTCGTATTTATTCTGGATCTGCACAATTTTATACTGAATCCCTCGGACTATGCACACATCCATCGTCGATATATCCTCCATCGGCAGTACAGCTACTACCTCATCAATCTGGCTTGATAGCACCTTTGCTTCGTAAAAGCGTTTGATCCCAACCGTCCGAAATCCAAACCGCACATGCTCCTGCTTTGTTTCCACAATTTTCCGCCCCTGGACTTTGCATACTTCCAGACACCCATCGTTAAATGTAACAAATTTTGTTTCCTTACGTCTTGGCATTATGTTCCCTCCAGTTATGGATCTGTAATGCAATGATTTCTTGTTTATAATTTTTTATAAACTCATCTACTTGACCAGCTCGTGCATACATGCAGTAATTTAAAAGCAGCTCCTTTTCCGGTGTCTCTTCTTCAAAATTGCATTGCCCGATTTTACCTTTTAAGTATGCTTTTCCACGTTCAATGATCCCGGAGAGCTTTTTTCGCTCTCCGAGTTCCATTTCCCAAGTGATGTCCAGAAAGTTTTTTACATCATCCAGTAATCTGTCCATCTTTACTCCTTATTCTTTGTTACAGTGACCTGGTATTCTTTTGTCGCCTTTCCATCTGTTACGTTTACTTTCACAACATTTCCGGCTCCTTCCTGCCAAGTTACCCTGCTTCCATTCGCAATCGGTTTGTCATTAAATTTTACTTCGATTTCCGCCGTCGTGTCTGCCGCGATTGCCTGCACCGTATTGGATGCATCCGTTGTGGTCAAAGTATATGTTAATGTTCCTTCTGCAAATTCCGGTGTAAGTGTATGTCCTCCGATCTTAAGATCTGCAAGATTTGCATTTTCTACATTCTCTTCTGGCTGCACCACTTCCACTTCGTATCTTGCGCGCTGTAATTCTGTGATATCCAGTAATACAAATGCATTGTCGTCTATCGCAAATCCATGTCCATACATCTTGATCAGATATACTCTTTCATCTTCCAGAAATCTGTAATCATCAGAGTATAAGATTCTTCCTCCGTTTTCGATTCCAGATCCCATAAAGTACAGTTTTGACATGCCAAACACTGCTTTTCCTACGGCTACCGCCGGAGATTGGATAACATCAATCGGAAATGGAAGTGTACTCACATATCCGCCGCCAGGAGCTGGTCTTTGCGTTGCCGGAAGCACTTTACTGAAATAGTCTGCTGGGTTCACTACAAGGATCAATGAATCTACTGCTCTTGACTGTCCCTTTTCATTGACCGCCATGATTGCAGCCAGTTTTCCAAGCTGTACATCATCAAATTTTGTGATTTTGATCGCTTTCTTTTCCGGGTACTCCCCACCTTTTACAGATACGCTTTCTCCCACTTGTCTTGTCATTCCGATCGGCATATCTTTTCCAGTACCGTTTACGATACCGTCTTCCAGTCCATTCGCAAGTGCTTCATACAGCACTTCTCTCACATATCTGTCTAACCATTCTGGTCCCAGATCTAACATTGCTTTGCAAACCGGAAGGAACGCAGATAATTTGCTTAATGTTACATCTACTTCCTTGAATCCGGATGTGAGTTCCTGGATAATCTCTGCGCAGAGTTTTCCCCACGCTGCTTTCTGATATCCGTTGGTATTCATCATCATTCTTGTCAGTCCAGTCACGGAAGTAAACTGGATTTTGGACAGTAATGGATGATTTGTTTTTAAGTCCTCAAATACTTTATCTAAGATTGTAAATGGCATTACCACATCGAGGTTTTCTACTGCCTGCTTTGGATTCGGTGCTTTCATTGCTTCGGAAAGTTTCTGATAGTATTCTCTCTCTTTTGATGTCAGCTGTCTGACACCTCTGTCGGATAAGATTTTCTGATCTGTTTCTTCTACAATCGCTTTTGCCTGCTCTAAAACATTCTCCTGGATTTTATCACACAGCTCCACAAACGCTGCCTGAAACTGTTCTGGATCTCCGTCTTTGATTGCATCGTTCATTTTCTGTACGATAGCTTTCTTTTCCATTTCAATTACGTCTAAATTTTTCCTTGTATTGTTCCTCCTTTAAAAAGTTCTAAAATTTTATTTTTCTCCGGCTTTTTCTGCTGTCGCTCTTTCATTTTTGCAATCTGCTGCCGGAAGCTCTCCTGGCTATTCAGCTGCCTTTGCATGCTGGACAGCTTTTCCAGAATTTCTTCATTTCCCGCTGTTTCTGTTTTTTTATTCATAATCTCGTCGATCAGGCCGTATTCCAAAGCTTTATCCGGTGTCAGATATGTTTCATTCTGCATCAGTTCAATCAATTCTTCTTCGCTGATATTTGCTCTTTCCAAAAACACCTGCCGGTTTGCTTCCATCATGTCGTCAAGATCATCGGCATACTTTCTAAGCTGCGCTGCGTTTCCGGAGCAATACATCCACATATCATGGACAAGCGCCGTTGTTCCCAGACACATTTTTCTTTCATCGCATGCCTGCAAAATTAAGAACGCAACACTGTGTGCCACCCCGTCCACAATACCGACTTTTTTGTTCGAGCACTGCTTCAGCAGGTTATAAATTGCTACTCCCTCTTTTACAGATCCTCCGTTGGAATTGATATGCAATTCTATTGTATATCCTTCTGGAATTTCCGAGAGTTTCTCTGCAAAATACTTGGCAGATGTTTCGGAATCTTTGTATTCCCATGTGTTCCAATCAAATTCTCCATATTCTGTTACGTCATCGTAAATGTAAAGAATGATTTTGTTTTCTGCCTGCACCGGCTCCATTCGCCAATTCGTAATGTTCTTCCTTTACTCACCCCTTTCATGGTTCTTTTATAAAAAGAACACCTACCACTTCTGATAGATGTTCTAATTACTATTATGCTATTTTCTTTAATTGTGCCTTGTAACGGTTTTTACGAGTCCTCAATGCGCGATTCACAAAATTAAAGAATGTCATTCCAAGTGTCTTTGCATATTCATTTACTGCTTTTCTTTGTTCATCATTCATTTGTAAGTATTCTGTCAAAAATTCTTTGTAAGTCTCATAATGCAGATTTGCTTTATTCAATATAAACCAGTCTCGCTCATACCAATATAATACTGTGATCTGCTCTTTTGGTAATTCCTGCTGCAAATATTCTGGAACATCTTTGCCACTACAAGCTCCTATTTGAAATTCTTCATTGATGATCTCTATCTTCGAAAAGTGCATTTTACATTACCTCCATATTCATCTGCGCATTACAATCTTTTATCTGCTCTCCTAATATGTAAGGTAAGGTATATTTATTGATGACACCTAACGCATCCTGACATTGACTTCTTTTAATCGCTTTGTATGTACTTACACCAAATTGTCTTTTCAATTCTCCGTAAATATCATGGTATACTTTGCTTCTTAATGATCTGTCATGATATGCATTGCTTTTCTTTCCTCCAAGACATTCCGCACCCTTTCGTCTTGCTACTGCCGTAATTTCATCTATTTCTACACCTAATATCGGCATATCCATTTTAAAATCTTTGAGTTCTCTACCAAGCATTTTTACTTCGTTTTCTACTTTCGTCACTCTTTTATCTACTACAATAACAGCTTTCAGTTCTGTAGAAAGTCCTGCTAATTGATTCGACTTGTATTTCTTCTCTATTTGGATGAAATATCTACGAACTTGTTTCCCCTTTTCGTTTCTCTCAAGCATTGCCATTTCTTTGGCAGTGTCAAGTTTGATGATATGGTCTTTCTTAGTCTGTCCGGAAGGTGTAGAAATTTCTACACCTTGAAATTCTTCATTTTCCACAGCGTCAATGTCTGATAATCTGCGTTTCACCCATTCACGGTAAACGCTTGGTGCTCCCAGAACCTCATGTAGTTCTGATCCATATACTACTTTTTCTCCCGTGCTCGTCTCGTATACTGGGACAAGTTCATTTTCTATTATTTCTAATTTGTTCATGCTTTTTAATCCTCTTTCATTGATTTTATGAAAAGGATGTGTTATATTGTAAATAGCACAGCCTTTTCGTTGTGTTTTTTCACTAGAGATTCGTTAAACTTGGTAGGTAGGCGAATCTCTTTTTCTATTGTTTGAATTTGTCGAGTACAATCTCATCATAAATTTTCTTAATTCCTCTTCTTATGATGTCTGCTTTTGTCAACCCAGTCTTACTACTACAAAATTCTAGCATTTCTGCTTCTTGTTCTGATAGTCTTATTCTCGTATCAATGTTTTTAGGATTCTTTGACGGTGGTCTTCCTTTTGCTGGAGACATTATTTGCACCTCCTTTTTGGTTACACATTTATTTTTAAGTGGTTACACACTTAATATATCAATCATGTATCCAAAAGTCAATATATTTTTTCAAAATTTTTCCACCCTACCTATGGAACTAAAATAAGACATAGTCTTTCACTATGCTTTTCCGCTTCTTTAGGGAGGCTCGGAACATACCCTAGCATGACTTCTCCCCTGCATTCAATTTTCTCCATTCTCTGCATTCTCTCCTTTTAAATCAGAAAGTAAATCTTGAATCTTACTGTAATTTTTTGTCATAAAGTGTTGATTTGCCCATTCCTCTTCAATTCGAGGTTTTCCGAGCACCTCTAAAATATCGTTAATTGTAAAGGCCCCACTGGAGATCAGCTTGTCCACCGGTGTCGCAATGTCAAAAATATCAATATGTTTTACCGCAAGTGTTTCAATTTTGATGTACGTTCCCAGCTTAAATCCTTTGTATCCATTTCGTTTCCGGTTGATCTCCTGCTGCAACATCTCAATCAATGGATCTACGACAAACGTCAGCAGCTCATCAATCGCTTTGCTCGTATCCTGCACATCTCCTTTTGCAAGGCTCGGCGGGAAGGAAAATCCTCTTGCGGTAAACTCAAATATATCATCTGCAAGTGATTTGATATCTCTTGTAGACTCGGTGGAATACGTCTTTCCGCTGTCTGATATGTCCTGATAGTTATATCCATCAAATAACGGTAGTACCGCATTTTCTTTGCTGAAGAAGTTTTTAAAATGTTCCGTCATTAACTGATTGAAATTTTCGTTGAAATTGTCATCCTCCTGAGCGATTGCTTCTACGTTTAAAATTCCTTTTTTCCCTCTTGATTTTTTGTATGCTTCCTGAGCATACACAATCAATTTAGAGTACGTCTCATACATTCCATTCATCAGCTTTCTCATGTCATTTGAGTTCAGTTCAAAAAACATGACATCTGACATTCTTAATGTTTCCGACAGCTCATATCCGTCAATAACAATCCCACTAAATTCATAATCTTTCAGGGCAAAAGGTTCTTTGCAATAAGAATCAGCTACATACAGTTTTCGGTTTACTTCTACAACAAGACATTCATTGTTTCTGTACAATTTTCCAATCAGTTTGTTCACAAATCCTGCTGCATTCTGATTTTGATTCGGCTCATAATTCCAAAGATAATACTCTGCATCTTTAACTTCTTTTCCTTTTACATAAGTTTTGAACTCACATTTGCTCACTGCATTTGCAATTTTATTTACGCAAGTCCAAAAAGCCAGTTCTCTGAGGTAGATCTCATAGATGGCTCCCTGCACTTCTTTGTCATCCATAATATCCTGCATGTTAATGCTGATATTTCCGACTCCCAACTTCTTGATCAGCCAGTCTTTTATGCTTAACTTCCTACTCTCACCTCCTTAATAGCTGTATACCATTGTTGCCGGAGTTGGCTTTGGCCGTTTCTGTGGCAACTCATCTTCTATGGTCATTGCTGCTACCAGTGCCATAAACGGATCTGTCTTCCTGCTTTTGGATTCAATTTTTCCATACACGAAATTTCCCAGATCTGCATCATCTTCTTTCCCCAGTTTCCTTCCATGTCTGATCAACTTTGTATTATTCGTTGCCCACCGTAGTTCCGGTGCGTCTCCCCAGTTAAACCATTGATTCGTAAAGCAACTGTCAATTACCGGGGCGACTTTCATAACATCTGGCAGCTTTACTATTTTCAAATTTTTCCTGATTTTCAAATCAAATCCTATTTCTTTAAGATATTTAGCAAGTAGCGCAAATCGGTAATCGTCGATTGCCAGTTTTTTAATATTGTACTTTTTCTTCGCTCGTTGGATATATTCCGTAATCACTGAAGGATGTATTTCATTTTCGTCTACTAAAGTTAATCTTCCCATATCCGCCCATTCTTTCCACGGAGCCTTTATCCTCTCCAAATCATTTGATTGGAGGCACACCCACGAATGACTTATATCATATCTTTGATCTCCATCTCTAAAATGCAGATCCACTGAAGCCCAGTCATTTAGTTTTGTATAGTCCACTCCACAAGTGCAGCTCCATCCTTCCAAATCCGGAAGAATAATATTGGTAGCTGCTATGTTTTCCCAATCTGTTACGCTCATCTCTTCTGCGTTTTCTGGAATATTCATTCGCTTTGTCATAAACGCTGGCAGTCTTCTTGGATTCTTCTTCCATTCCCGGTATTCCTTCCGGATCTCCTCCAGCAGGTTTGGCAAATACGGAAGAGATGGGTTTGCCATCGGCCAGTTTGTTTCGTCATCGACATCTTCTTTTTTATTCAGTCTGCAAATAAAAGGCAAAAGACCATTGTCCGGTTCTCCTCCCCTCAAGATTCCTTCTGCTGTTTCCAGCAGATCATCCAGTGGTCCTTCCCGGACATCACCATTTGTCGTATAGTAAGATCTTCTCGGATGTTTCTTTTTTCCAAGACCGGTTGTAAATACATTGATATTCTTATAATCTTCATATTGATGGATCTCATTGAAGATACAGATTCCAGATCTCAAACCGTCCTTTCCCTTTGGACTGTTCGTTCTTCCTCGCATAACGCTTTTGGTTTTCAGACTCACTACTTTTTCTTTTGTCCAATAAAAAAACTTCTTTAGCTTTTTCACAACAGATGGCTGCTCAAATGCATTTATGACATCTTGCACCGGTCTCATTGCCTGGTCCTCATTGTTCGCACAAATATCAACATCGTACTCCCGGATACCATTATATGGGGACATTAAGCACGCAGATTCTACCGCAATCGTACCATCTTTCCCCGCTCCTCTCCCCAACATACAGAGCAAATCCGGCCATCTCGGCAGCCCTGATTTGCTCCAATATGTGCAGTCATGCAGTCCGATCACAAACTTCTGCCAGGGGAAAATATCCTCAAATGGGAAGTATTTGGTAAGTCCCATATACTTTTCAAACTGCTCCTCATCGACAAAAATATCTTCGTTTTCGAAGCACCATTTTACATGCTTAATTAGCAGCTCCTGATCCTCACACACTGCATAGGTTTTATGCTCAACAATGTCAATCCACTCCTGGATATATGGATGGATTTTACAGCTCATCGTAATCATCTCCCGGATTTCCGGAAACCGGCTTAATTCCAATGCTGTCGAGTATTTTCAGCATCTGTGCACTTACCTTGATTCTCTGATCTATGGAGTCATTTTTCTTCTGTCCTTTTTGACCTCCTCCATTGTCATATTTGACAACAGCTCCTCTCTTTTTTATGTCTGCAATCAGGTCATTTTCCAGGTCCCAAAAATCCATGTATTTATCTACTAAGTCGATGTAATATTTCCCAGTGGTCCCATTCTTGGCCAACTGCTCCAAAAGGTCATCTTTGATTTCTTCTCTTAATATTTCTTTTCTCGTTTTTCTCGCCCTTAGACCACCCCTCCTTCACACGCGCGCGGAAAAATCTCTTTTGTCAAGAGCACCCACCGGTCTCTAACGGCCAAATTAAAACCCGATTTTTTTCGACCGGGGGTACTCTCTCATTTTTACCATCTCTCCTCTGTCAATGGCTTCTTCTTTTCTTTTTTACGGTATCCATGTACTTCTTCATGACATTCATGGCAGAGACTTATGAGATTTCTTTTTTTCTCTCCCTTAAAGTAATACCAGATTTCTAATGCTTTATCTGGATGCTTCTTTACATAGTTTACATGATGGACTGTTGTGGCTTTCTTATACTTCCCTCTCTGCTTACATATCTGGCATTCATATTTGTCGAGCTTCAGGACTTCTTCGCGTTTTGCTTTCCACTTCCCCCATGTATAAAATCTATGTATGTTTTCTTTTATACATTTTTTTACAAATGCAATGTCATGTTCTGTCATGGTACCTCCTTGAGTTGCAGGAGAAGGACTCGAACCTCCGACTTCCAGCTAAGGAGACTGGCGAGCTTCCGACTGCTCTATCCTGCTATGTATATGTGCTACATCGCACAACATAGGCATTTGCCCAGAGCCTTTTACCGTCTTTGCTCAGGACGCAGAAAAGCACCCGGCTTTCGCCAGATGCTTCACTGTTATTTGCTATTCACTTCTTCAATAAATTCTCGCATCAGCTCGCTTATCTTTCCAGCTTGGCTGACTCCCGCTTCCTTGCAGGCAGATTCAAATTGTTCTACTAATTCTCTTTTCAGTTTGAATCCTTTTGTCATCCACCCAGCTTTCTTCTGATACTTTTCTGATGCGATTGTTTGTGGTTTCGGTTTTCCTATCGGCATCTTTTCCACTCCTTCCATAATTTCGGCACTACATCTATCAATAAATAAACAGATGCCAAAATAAGCAGAATGGTTGAATAAATATCCCTATCAGATGCAACAAAGGATACCACTGCAAACAATAAAAATAGTTCCCTAAATTTTACTCTTTTCATTTCTTCTCAGATGAGCTATAATTTTATTAAAGGGTTGGGGCTTTCGCCCCATTCCCTATTTGAGAGCTTCAATAAGATTTGCAATCCCAGTTAAAAACGTCCCAAGCGAAATTAACAATTCGATTATCAATCTTGTTAAGCTCTCTTTTTTCTTGTGCTTCTTTTTGCTCATCAGCTTCTCACCACCTTCCTTACAATTATATTATAATATATGGTTTACCATATGTCAATACTTTTTCAGGAAAGTTTTTAATAATTTTAAATAGATACTACCGGAATCGAACCGGCGACACACAGTTTATAAGACTGCTGCGCTACCACTGCGCCAAGTATCCGTAACGTGAGAAGAGGCAACCTTTTCTCGGTCGCCTCGGGTAAGAGTTAAAATTCACGAAGTAGTTACTTTGTAGCAATAACATATTACTACTTTTCTTCGGGACATTGTGGGACATTTTCAAAATTTTCAAAAAATCTTTGGATTCTTTTCTTTACATTCTCATCCGTGTACTTTACTTTCCGTTTGGGGAATATTCTATTCATGTATTCTGCTACTTGTATGTATGTCATATCGTCTATAAAATACATCCTAAACATTATTCTGAGTTCACTTTTTGGAATACTCTCAATGTACTCTTCTGCTTCTGTCATCAGCTCCAACAGTTCTTCTTCCTTTTCTTCCAATTTCCTTTTATATCTTTTCAGATACGTTTTCTTTTTAACCTCTTCCGGAAATGGATAACCTGTAATCTTAATGCTTCCATACGTTCCGTCTGGTCGTGTTCCTTTCACGGAATCGGATACTACTGTTATATTTTCTATTTCTTTTTCAAGAGTTCTTATTCTCCTCTTTATATCTTTTATTTCTTCTCTCATTGCCGTGTATTCAACTAATATTGCCTTGTCCAATGTTTAGCCCCTTTCTTGTTAAATACTCCGCGACACTTAACTCTTTATACTCTCCTCTTCATCTGCGCCGTCTGAACCTTTCTTTTGTAGCCCGATCTTGGATCTCTATGCTTTTGATCCGGAATCCGGCGATCCCTGCTGCCTGCTCTAGCACATCTTGCATTCTGCGCATTTCTCTTCTAATTCTTCCTCGTTCAGCTGATCTGGATACTTGCAGAGATTATCGCAGATATGCTCCATCATTCTGGTTGTGATTCTGTCCATCCTTGTTTCCATTTTCTAATCTTCTCCCGTCTCTTCCTTCAGTATTCTTTTCAGTTCTTCTTTTTCCTCCGGTGTCGCTCCTTTCGAGCAAGCCTCCACCAAGTCATCTATTTCCATTTTGGCCAATGCCACCATTTTATCCAACTCTTTATCAGCATTTTCCTTTCCAATCATTTTGGCCAGACTATTCCTTACTGCTTTTGTTATTATGGTGTAATCTGCTCTGACTTCCTCCACTGTTCCTGCTATTTCTATATTTCCTTCTTTGATCCAAATCATTCTCTTTCTCCTTCCGCATCCTCTTATCAGCTTCTGCCCGGAAAGAGCCACACGGCTCTTCCCACCAGTCTGGCTCTTCTCATTTTATGTCTGCAATTATTTTTCGGATACTTTCTACAACCCGTTCTGCTTTCATTTCTATTTCCTTTGCAAAGTATTTATCTCTTTCTTCTTCGCTCATTCGCGATAATTGCATTGTTTTTTGCATCTCTTCTTCGGCTCTTTCTTTTCCTATAGTTTCTTCCAGCACTTCCCTCACTGCTACCGTGATTACTCCATAATCCGCTAATGTCTCGTATAAGTCTCCTTTGATTTCTGTTGTTCCTCTTTCTGTTTTAATCATTTTTCTTTCTCCTTCTTGATTCAAATTTTGTACATGTTTCTGCGTCACAGTCTCTTCTATGACCGGTCTTTTCTAGGTAGTCACATAAGACTGTAGATTGCAGTTTTGCGCTGTATTTGCACTTTGCGCAGCGTTTCTTGTGTGGTGGTATATCAAGCTTCACTGTTGATCTCCTTTATTACCTTGTTTATAAATTTATTTATAATCTTTTCTATCTCTTCCTGGGCTTTCTCTTCTTCCGCAGAGAGGGCAAAGTCCATTCTTGCCCGCATCAGGTGCATTAATACCAACCTCTGCCAGGGCTTCCCCTTTTCCAATATCTTCTTTACCGCTTTGTCTCGTTTCATTTCAACTCCTTTCTGAGGGGCGATCTGCCCCTCCTCCGATAGGTTAATGAGTTACTGTGATATATTAAATCCTTAGATCATAAGGCTTCGTCAATAAAATGGAATCCATCTGTCCACTTTTCCTGTTTGGGTTCCGGTGTGTTATCCACAATTCCGGTCAGATTATCCTCCTGGAATTTTGCTCTAAACTCCTCTCGGGTGTGATTACACTCATAAGCCTGCTGCGCAAGTTTCCTTAAGATCAGATCATTTTCTTTATTGTTGTGTACTGCCTCCGGTCCGGAGGTGTGATGTCGCACTCAAAGATATACCTTTAATCCGGTTTCTTCGCTGTTTTGCCGGTCCGCTCCTGGAAAGATGTGGTGTTCCTGCACGCATGCATGTTTCGCGTAGTTTCCAGATAGTCGGCATAGGTAACATGTTCCGTCTTTTTTGTGCATGATGGATTTTGTCTTCTTTTTGGTCTTTTTCCTTTTCCCCGGCTTCGGGAACATCATTTCTGACACTTTCCGACCTCCTTCAGATGCTCGATTAGGGCGGTGATATTGGTTTTTCCATCCGCAAAATGCTTTGTGTCCGGCTTTAAGAGATACTTTTCTTTTCCTTCACTTTCTCTCTTCCAGCTGGTGTAGGGATACTCTTTTACGATTATTGCAGATCCATCTGGGAGGTCGTATCGGTAAAACGTTTCTTCGGTGTAGGTGTTTCTACACCATACTGGCCACTTCTGATAATCATTTAAAAATGCTTCCCGCTCTTCTTTGTTCTTCAAACCCGGAAATGCTTCTTTGTATTCTGCTTCGATTATCTCCTCCCGAGGTTCTTCCTGCTGCTCTTCTGTGACTGTTTGAGGCTCCGGGAAAGGTTCTTCAGTTATTCCTTCTACCACTTCCGGATAATCGTGGATTTCCATCTGTCCCGGAATCTCTTCTTGCATTGGATTTCCAATGCTTTCCTCTGTTTTTCGCAGCTCTCTGATCTCCCTTACTGTCATGTTTTTTGTGATCAGCTGCCGGGTGTCCTCCTCCAGGTAAAGCATTTCCTGCAACTGACTCTTTCCAAACTGCTGATATTTCTCTTTTAAGTAAGGACTTTCCCCGTTTTGGCTAAACAATTCGTTCATTTTCATCCATCGGCTGGCTGTGCTGCGGTGCAGTCCATATTCTTGATCGGCAAACTCCCAAATGTCCTTGTATCCGTCTGCTTTATATTCCTCTGTCCTTTGGATTTTGCGGAGATAATACCCAACCTCCACAAAAGACTCCTTTATCTTGGTAATCCCGTCCCGGATTCCGGCTTTGGTCTCCTCGTAGGTCATGTTTGCGTACCAATTGCTTAGTTGGCCAGTCTGTGCCTGCTGCCTGCTCTTGCTGTTTAATGTGTCCAGTACATTAAATCCCATTATCTCTCCCTCCTTAGATACTCCTCTACAAACTTTTTATAATCCTGGGTGGCTCCGCACCGGGAAGAGTACTGCGTTACCGGCACTTGGCAGAGAGTTGCATCCTTTGCCTGCCGAGAATGCCGTATTTTTATGCTAAAGATTCGTTTGCCATATTCTTTTCGCAGCCATTCCTCGGCTTGTAGTGCTGCTTCGGTTTTTTCAAAGTCTGTGATTAAGATTCCGGTGAGGTTGGCTTTTCGGTTGATCTCTGTGATATTCTGGATCTGATTCATCATCTCGATCATTCCGTCCAGGGAGTAATTGTCCAGATTAATTGGAATTATTATCTCATCCGATGCGATCAGAGCGTTGATCACATTCATTCCGATATCCGGAGGGTTGTCTATTATGCAGCGCTCATATCCTATCAGCTGAGACAGTGCCTTTTGATACCGATCATGCTGCGCTACATTTCCGAGTAACACTTCTTTTTCTGCCTGCTCCATGTAAATGTTACACGGGATAATGTCTATGCAAGGATTGTCGGTAAGCATGATGTTTCCCTTCGCTTTTCCAGTTAAAAGCATGACGGAGCTTCCAATCATGCGCTCTGGGGTGTATTTTTTAAATGCCTGAGAGAGATTCCCCTGCTTGTCGTTGTCAATTGCCAGCACCCTCTCTTTTCTGGAGAGGAGTTCAATCATGGCCACACTGGTGGTTGTTTTCCCAGTACCGCCTTTTAAATTTACGATGCTTGTTATTTTCATCTGTTCTCCTCCACCTTTCTGATGATTTCATCTGCTACTTCGTCTAATCCGGCATTGCGGAGGATTTCTGCGACTGCCTCGACAGAGATGTATTGCCCTCTTGCTTTGGTGTTCTCCTCGTCAATCTGACTTAAGATTTCAAAATTGAGGTCTACATCGCATGTTTCCTTGAGTTCTGCTGCATAGTCGCTTACTTTTACGTAATTTCCACCAAAGCGATCCAGTTCCAGACAGTCGGCGCAGACTCTATTTAATTCTTTTTCAAAGTCTCCGATTCTCTTTTTTCTCCATCCGTGCTTTTCGTATAGTGTCCAGAGAGTGACTGTTTTGATTGTGGATACAATCCTCATTGCAAGCATATTGTAGAGTTCTCTCATTCCGTCATAACTTTTCATCGCAAGAGGTAGTTCCAAGATTCCCCTTGCTTTCATGTCACTTTCCAATGCTTCAATTCCTTTTTCTTTTGCTACTCTAAGCGCGTAAGCCATACCTTCTCGTCTTAGTCTTTCTTCTTTCTTCATCGCGTTTTCTCCTCTTTTCCTCTTGTTTTCGGTCGTAATCTGTTTCGTACAAATATTCCTTACCGTTATAGTAAAAGTAGTAAGTAGTACCCCTTACCTGCTCTTCCCCTATGTATCTGCCTCTGTCAACTCCGTCATACATGGATCTGGCTTCTTTTTTGGCAATTTCTAGTTCACTTTGCATTTCTGCATCTCCTCTCGAAGCAAATTCGTATGTTCCCAGTCATTCTCAACAAACTTTATGATGTGCTGCCGTCTATATGCGCTGATTTTCTCCCACTCTTTTCTGTGAGCAACATCCCTTCCGGTACTCGCTTTAAAATCTTTCTTTTCCCATGTATCCAGCTGTGTCTCAAACATTCCTTTTACATATCTGTTGTCTGTATAAATCAACACTTCGCAGTTCTGATCTAATCTTCTTAAGGCTTCAACGGTGGCCTCTATGACTGCTGCGTTGTAAGTGCTCCATGCTTTCTTCGAAGCAAATCTTGTTTCTGCTTTTCCGCTCTTGCGGATGTACTCCAGGAGGAAGCAGTATCTTCTTTCCAATCGTTGCGGCGCTTTTTTATCCGCCTCGATGTATATGTTTACCTTGTACACTTGTATCCCCCCCTATCTTGATTAATGTGTAGTATCTATATGGGTATCCGGTTACTGGATTGATTCCCTCCACAACGGAGGTCTTGTCCACATAATAGCCTTTTGGAGGCTTAATCTCCTTTTTCCATGTCCTGCGTTTTAAAATCTTGGTTTCCGGATCGTGCTCTATCATATTGCGAGATCTGGAATATGGCTCGCCCTGAGACAAATCTGATACCTTGGCAATGTACTCTGCCAAATCTTGGAAGCCTCCCTCTTCGTAAAGCAGCTGCATGTGGACTCGTCCTTTTTTCCACTGCCTAGCAAGGAGTAGATCTCCTCCGTCAATCCGGTTTATAATCGCATGCGCGTGTATTGCTCCTCTTGCTCCCTGCTCCATCTTTAGGATCCACTTTAACTGCTTGTCCTGCTTTTTGTAGTGGTACTTTAATCTGTTTAAGAGGTTGGACATGTCCTTTTTGGCCGCCTCCATGTCTTTTGGTCTGTCAGATGCTCTATATGTAAAAGTCAGCCAGTAATCTCCTTCCGTGAAATTCCACTTGATCAGCCTTCTTACCTTTCTCACTTTCATCCATTGGTTTTGCTTCTTGATCTGCTCCGGAGTGGCTTTCTTTTTCTTCTCTCGCCTCTGTCCTGGTGCTCCATATCTCCCGGTGTGCTTTTCTTCCACCTCCATGGAGTCCCTGAAGGTCCATATATCCCTCTTGTACATTTTCTGCCTCCCTTAGTCGTAAGTTTAATATCCTAATCAAGTTTAAAAAGAGGTCATTTTCCTCTTCATTTTCTTGACATCCTGCCATACAAACTTTATACTAAAGGTAGGTGTTTAAAGCTGTATAGCTTACCCCTACGGTTCTCCCAAATCGTAGGGGTTTTCTTTTTCCAGATTTTCCAACAATCTTTCTGCCTCTGTCTTTACAAAGCGTAGCATTTGTATTGTTTCTTTCCTGGTCTCTTCCAGGTGCTCTTTTGGAGTTTTATATTTGATCAGATTCATATATAAACTTTCCAGTAGCTTTCTGTTTTGTGTTTCGGTGGTATCTAAATACTTTGATATCGTCCTTAAGTTTCCTCGACTCAGCGCCTCATTAAACGCATATCTGATTGCTCGCTCTACCGCTCCGCATGTCACTTTGTATTTCCTGGCCACTTTTTCGTATAGGATCATCGTTTTTACCGTTTTCCATTCCCAGCCTTCCTCAAATAGTTCCATGATGTATACAATGTACTGTGCACCTTTTAAGTGCATGTCGATTCCTATTGCAGGCAAAATCTTCTCAGCTTTTTCCCTTATCATTTGACTTTCCTTCTTTTTTCCTTTATACTTAAATTGGATTATTACTTGAGCGCATTATCGGTTCCCCAACCGTGCGCTCTTTTTTACTGGCTGATTAATATTAATAAACTTCAATTCCTCCAGCCCTTTCTTTTCTCGCTCCGGAAATGGAATGATTTTTGCCATCGGCTCTGTCCTCTTCTCATATGTTTCAATTTTTCCATGCTTTCTAAAAAATCCTAAAATACTCATTTATGCCGTCCTTTCTCTTTGCTCTCTTTCTGCTTTTGTGATAATTGCCGCAAAATTATTTATTCTTTCTTGCGCTTTTTCTGGTGTTACATCCTTACAGCAGCTATCATCTATTCTTATTACTGCGCTTCCATTTTTTATTGTTTTTGTGATCATGGCATTACCTCCTTGCTAATGCTTATGTAGCACAGCAAGTACAACTTACCCTTGTACTTGCTGTATTTTTTTATTTTTCTGTCACGACAGTATCTGCTCCCTGCACTTCTACCCATCCGTGCTCTTTTCTCGCCTCTGCTTCTTTCATCCGGATCAGCTCATCTGTGATGGATTGGCTCACGATTCGGTTGGATTCTGCTTCTGCCTCTGCATTTGTGATCGTAACTGCTTTATCCGCCTCTGCTTTTGCTTTATTAGCTTCTCCCTGCGCAATGGCAGTCTGCTTATCAAGTTCTGCTTTCTCGGCATCCTGCTTCGCCTGCTCCTTTGCCTGCACTTTCTTTTGCAGTTCTTCGTCTAACTGGACATCAATAATCAGCGCAGACTGTACTTCGATTCCGTATTCACCTTTCAGTTTTTCATTCAGATATTTCGTAATCTCAGCTCCTACTTCTGATCTTTTTGTGCTGTAAATATCCATTACTGTAAACTTCGGAGTTACCTCTTTTATGTAGGCAATAATAGAGTTTTTTACTTTAGACTCTACGATCTCCTCTCCATCCATCCCATTAAATTTCTCATAGAGTGATGTCACTCTTTCCGGGATGAAATTGTAGTTTACGGTCATATTCATTTTCACCATACCGCCATCTGCCGGGGCATCCACATGAGTATCTTTTTCCAACTTTTTCTCATTGAAGTCTGCCGCGTTGTTGCTTAAAACAAGTTGCTGCTGTGAGACCGGATAATCTTTTACTTTTGCCAGTGGTCCTACAAATTGGAATCCTGGACCTAAAGTCTTTTCCTTTACCCCACTTTTTGCAGTGTATACAACACCTACTTCTCCTTGCCCCACATAAGTTCCGGACATTGCCACGTAAACTCCTGCTGCCACAACCGCTACTGCGATGATGGCTCCTACAATTTTTGCTTTCATTCTTCCTGCTCCTTTACTTTTTCTTTAATCTTTTTATGTGTTTCTTTTTCTATTTCAAAGACACTTTCTCGTCTTTTAATAGCAATGTACACTCTGCTCCACGCCCACCAGACGCAAATTCCAGCGGATGCGAAGAGTAATGTTGTTAATGCAAATATTGCGATTCTTCCCATATCTCTTTACCTTTCCACGAAATAATCTACTGTTACCCCGAAAAACTTCGCTACTTTTGCTATGTTTTCCAATGATGGAGAGGATTTTTTCCATCCCTTTATCGTCTTGTTTCCAAAGCCCAGCTGTTTTTCAAGAGTTCTTATCTGTATCCCTCTTTCTTCAGCTAATTTTTCTATTTTTTCATATACCATTTTCTTACCTCTATGGACTTTTCTTTCATTTCTTGTTACAATGTCTTTGTTACCTTTAGATAATTTTCTAATGGCATTTGCCGGAAAGGAGCTTATTAAGGAGTAACATTTTATCAAGGGCGCAGGGAATAATCATTAAGAAAGGAGTTTACGAAGGTACGTTTCTTATGATTCGTTATTTACTTTCGTAATAATGGTTTGTGCCATTATTACGGCAGTAAATTATCGCAAGTAGCGATAAACTTTGTATATTTCTTTTTTACCCTGCGTTATATCCCGGCAGCTTATGTTGCCGGGCTTTTTTTATTTTTCTCCTCTCCGGCGATGCAGCTCTCTTTTAAAGGAGCTGCAAAGGAACAACGAAGTGTGAATATGTGTATGAGTAGATTTTAGAAGGAATTTTAACAATGGGCTTTAATGTACTATTCACTACGGCTACCTGCTGCCTTTTCTTCGTTGTTCCTTTGCAACTCCTTTCTTATTTTTCTTACGATAATTTTTCTCTTGATAGACATTCTTCTACCTTTTGATCAATAGCGATCGGCAGAGCGGTTTCTAGCATTTGCAATTCTTTTAATGTGATTCCTTTTTTCGTACACATTTCTATAATTTCTTTTGCTAAACGCTCTGCATTTCTGTAACTTTCCATTGCGTTCACTTTTCTCACCTCACTTATTGATTTTTTCTTTTTATCCTCCTATACTTTGATTACAGGCATCCGTCAATGCTGAGTATTTATGAAAGGAGAACTAAGAATGCTTACTAAGGACGCGAAAAAGGTCTTATACATTTTGTATAAAGAATATTCCGATCGCCGTAAACACGGTTTTAGTAAATCTCAATCCCGAAATTTTTCTTCTACTTCGTCCATTCACGAACAATTTTTACCAGATTGGGATATTGATGATCTCGAAGAAGTTCTTCGAGAACTAGGTCGAAATAACTTTTTAGACAATTTCTATGCTGATGGCACTGTGTACAACTGCAATCTTTCTGACTACGCGATTTCAACTATGGAAAATCAACGAGCTGAATCATTGTTGAATGCAGCTGATTTTATTTCTAAATTTATTCCTTAAGCACATCCCAGTCATTGGCTATCAAATCATCGGCAGTCGGGTTCCAATATCTCGATTGTCGATGATTTGATCCAACCGTAAAAATAATGCAACAATCATATGTATTTGTCGGCTTTATACGCGTATTGCTCTCCAGCGTACTTTTTCTTATGATGCTGCCATTTTCTTCAATCGCTTTTCTTACAGCTTCATCTATGCGCATTTTCTCCTCCTATCCTGCTTTCCTACACATGTGCTCTGCGCATAAAGCAAATTTCTCCAGTGATCTAGCATCTTTCTATCCAGCCTTTCTTCCCACGTTTTCCATCATTTGTCTGTCCTTTAATGCGCTTGCGTAGATTATGATCTGTTTTCTTTCTTCTTCCGTTAATCTCTCCATGATTTCCATTAACTCTTTTCCTTCTTTCAAATCTTTATCAGTTAAATGTTTTAACATTTTCTTCTCACCTTCTTTCTTCTTATTGCTATTCTTTTTTATATCTCCTATACTTTTATTATGGGCATCTGCAAATGCCTGCATAATTTTCAAGAAAGGAGGTTATTCTTATGGACTCAAAAAAGATTTCTCAACTCCGTGATGTACTGGACAATAGCAGTTGTGTAATTCAGCAAAATATTTCCTCTTCTGCTGTTGACCAAGACATCCAACTTCTTCTCGACTCAATAGCTCAGCAAACTCATTACGTTTTATCTGCTATTATCGAGGCTCTTGAGGAGCAATAGGCTCTTCTTCTTTATCGCACTCCTCTATTACAATTTTTATTTTTGCAGGGGTGCGATAAAGGATTGCTGACGCTTTTTCTATATACCCCTTTGCTTCCTCCAAATCTTTTAAGATTTCATTTTTCCCCTCCAGCTTAATAATCATATTATCACCTCACTTTTGTCTCTGTTGTGTTTATGTTGCTATTATATGTTATTTTGTTGCATATGTCAACACTCTTCTTGCGTCATTGTTGCATTTTCCCATTGACTTTATTTTTTATGCACGGTATACTAATCGTAAAGGTGGTGAAAAAATGAATGCTCGACTTAAAGAGTTAAGAAATGCTCTTAATATGACTCAGCAAGAATTTGCTGATAAGCTCAACATAAAGAGAGGTACGATTGCCAATTACGAAATAGGTCGTAACGAACCGATTGATGCAGTCATCTCTTTGATATGCAAAGAATTTAATGTAAATGAAAACTGGCTTCGCACTGGCGAAGGGGAAATGTTTGCAGAAGTTCCAGCAGAAGATGAATATTTTAAAGCTGTTACCCAGATTTCTATATCTAATGATAAACTTGCTATGCAAGCGATTATTGAATATTGGAAATTAGATGATGTGAGTAAAGAAACATTGCGAAATTACATATATAAGATTGCTGAAAAAAGCAGGGAATAATTCCCTGCCTTACTCTGTCAGATTTTTTACAACAGTGTAAATTGATATGAGTATTTGTTGGTCTTCAATTTTTTGGATTAATTCCATTATGATTTGTTTGTATTCTTCGTTGCTCATATGTACCTCCCATGTTCGAAAGAACATTTGTTCGTTTTTATGATATAGATGATACTACACCCCCTTCTATATTTCAATAGTTTTTACGAACATTCGTTCTTTCTGTTTTATCTTACATTTAAGTAAACAAGGGAGTTGCGGATAACTTATTCCAAAATGGTAAATTGTCCCAGATCTGGGACGCTTATTTGTAGGGAGAGTCGATAAGGTCATAAATTTTTACTTTTAATCCTTTTGCCAGGATTTCCAATGTATCGGCAGATGGGGAAACTTCTCCATTTTTGATGCGGTTGATTGTGGATTTTGGTATCCCGGTCATAATTGTTACCTGCCGATTCGTTAGGTTTTTCTCGTACATGATCTTATCTAGTAGTATCTTCATAATTTTATTATAAATTATAAAGAAATGGAGATACACTGGTAAAATATGGAAATAATTAATTTATTATGCAAAAAACCGCCCCTGCGCCAACAGGAACGGTTCAAAATCACTAAACACTACGCCAATAGTGTTTAATCCTCGTAATCAATACGAGGTCGTATATAACGCACACATCTCGAAGATGCGTACAATACTCACCACATATATTGTATCATCTTCGAGCAGTCATCGCAATCGAAACATATTTTCGGTGGCTGTTATTTTTGTACTCATTTTTAATATACTTTACAAAGGAGATTGATATAATGTCTTATTTAATTTATTTACGTAAGAGTCGTAAGGATCTCGAAAACCCTTTTATGACCACCGAAGAGATTTTGAACCGACATGAATGTATCCTTCTTGATCTTGCTAAAAAGATGAATCTTTCTATCGGTGACATCTACCGAGAAATCGTATCCGGAGATAGTATTTCTGCTCGTCCCGTTATGCAGAAGCTTCTCCGCGAAGTAGAGTCTGGTATGTGGGAAGGTGTCCTTGTTGTGGAGGTGGAACGTCTCGCTCGTGGTGATACCGTGGATCAAGGTATTGTGCAGCGTACTTTCCAATACTCCGAAACATTGATCATCACGCCGCAAAAAACGTACAACCCTTCCAGTGAGTCTGATCAGACTTTTTTTGAGTTCGGCTTATTTATGAGCCGCCAGGAATATAAAACTATTAAGCGTAGGCTTAAAAGCGGTGTAATGTCTGCAGTCCACGAAGGGAAGTGGCCATACAATTCTGCCCCTTATGGTTATCGCCGTTATAAGTTGGCGAATCAGAAGGGCTGGAGCCTTGAATTTGACGATCAGGAACGTCCGATCGCAGAATTAATCTACCATCTTTTTTGCGATGAAAAGCGAGGTTTGGGATATATCTCTGATTATCTAGAGGCACGCAATATAAAATCTCGGACCGGCGGGAGGTTTACCGAAAGCTTTCTTCGAGAGTTTCTCCGGAATCCAGCGAATGACGGAAAAGTATTTTACGGCAGGCGCAAAGTCGTGACGAAAATTGTAAACGGTTCTTCCGTCCGCACTCGCCCGCGTGCAGATGAATACATAGAGGTAACCGGCCTCCACGATCCATTAATCCCTCATGATTTGTTCTTGAAATCACAGGAGAGGTTCCGTGTAAGCGCTCCTCGCAATCCTTCTTCTTATGCTGTAAAAAACCCTCTTTCCGGTATTCTTGTCTGCTCTGAGTGTGGTCATAAATTGCAACGCAGACCTGCTTCTACTTCTAAGCGCGGCGCTCCTTATGATGTGCTGATGTGCAAAACAAGAGGCTGTCCTACCATCGGGAGTGCTGTCGAAGTGGTAGAGAGAGAAGTTCTTCGTGCACTCGAAGATATTGTTCGCGGATACGAAGCAGATGTTCCCTCTGTACCCTCTCTCATCCCGCAAAAGGAAGAATTGCTACATAATGCAATTCTTCACCGTGCTGATCTAAATAAGCAGCAAGAACGAATCTATACTCTTTTAGAGCAAGGGATTTACAGTACTGATGTTTTCCTGGATCGCTCGAAAGCCATGGAAAGCCAAATGCAGGAAGCAGAACATAGCATCGAGATTTTTAAAAAAGAGCTAGAAGAAGAAAAGATAAAGTATGATAACTGGAAGAGCTTTGTACCGACTTGTAAGCAGCTATTAAAGCTGTATTGGACGCTTACTCCAGATGCAAGGAATGCAGCTCTAAAAGAAGTGATTGATCGGATTGAGTACAAGAAATTAACGCGAAATCCAAAGGGAATGTATGATGTCGCAACTTTTGAGCTTACACTGTACCCGAAAATCCCTTCGAAATCCTAGTTTTTTGTTTGTTTATATTACTGATAACATCACGGCACTAACGAGCTTGCTCATATGGAAATGATCTGTGCAATCGTATACCAACTGACGAAAGATCTGACTCCGGAACAGATCAAAGAATCTGGCTTTGACAAATATTATGTTGACCATACTCTCGCACTCTGGCCTCAGTCTGCCGGAGGAACACCTTGGACTGCAACTTATTTCCAATCCAAAGGGGATCCAATCACTGACCTCCATGAAGATATGGCCGCAGAGCAGAAAGCTCGAACCACTTACGACAATATTCTCCGGTTGGTGAAAGATCCTGAAATCTGTGAACCAATCCGTTTTCTGCGGGAACGTGAGATTGTTCATTATCAGCGTTTCGGTGAAAGTCTCCGAATCGTTCAAGATCATTTGGACAGCAAAAACTTCTATGCGTTCAATCCTGAATTTGATATGAAATCTTGCTTCAAGTGCGACACTGAATAACATTCTAAAAGAGAAAGAGCATCCTTCTAAGAAAACCATTCATGGAAATGTTTTCGTTTTCTGAAGGATGCTCTTTTTTATTATCTTCTTTTCCTATCTCTTTGGAATTGCTGTTTCAGTCTGTTTTTCACTCAAGACAACTTCCACTTCTTTTTCTTCATATGAACCGTCTTTTCCCGGCATCTCTACCGTCAGTGTCACAGTTTCTCCCACACGGTAGTAAGAAAGTAAATTCTGGAGTGTTGTCATACTGTCTACACTGCTTCCGTCAAGCTCTGTAATGACTCCGCCACGCACAAGTCCTGCTTTCTCCGCTCCGGTTCCTTCGATGACATTTCTGATATAAACACCGGTCGGCATACCGTATAATTCGGCACTTTCTGCCTCCACGTTTGTGATTTCAACTCCTAAAAATCCTCTCTCATCTTCCGGTACCTGCTCCCTTGTTTCTTTGTTCATCAAAGTTGTGATCGTCTCATTTGCATCAGAAATTGGAATTGCATATCCCATTCCCTCTACCGCATCGCTGCTTACTTTCACTGTATTGATTCCGATCACCTCTCCATTCGCATTGACAAGGGCTCCACCACTGTTTCCCGGATTGATTGCAGCATCTGTCTGAATCAATTCTGCATCAAATCCTTCCATATCAATCTGTCTGTTCAATGCACTGACAATTCCTGTTGTCACTGACTGTCCATAACCAAGTGCATTTCCAATTGCAATTACCGGCTCCCCTACTTGAAGCTTTGTGGAATCTCCCAAGGTTGCTACTTTGATTTCTCCCATCGTCTCTTCTTCGATGTTCTCCAGTGGAACCGCAATGACTGCAAGGTCTCTTGATGCATCTGTTCCTTTAATCTTTGCTTCTGCACTTGACTCATTGATGAAGCTGACAGTCAATGTTGTACTTCCTTCCACAACATGATTGTTTGTCGCGATCAAAAGTTCTGTGTCATTTTGTCCGACAATGATTCCTGAACCGCTGCTTTGTACTTCCTGACTGCTTGTTCCTCCAAAGAAACTTTGTACTTGCTGTACACTCATATTTGTGATAGATACAACCGATGGCATCACACTGTTTACTACTTCTGACACATCAGATGTCACTGTGCTTGATGTTCTTGTCAAAGATGTACTGTCGACCTTCTTCTCAGAAGATTTTTCTGTCTTTACTTTTTCTCCGAAAAGAGCATTTCCCACGAAATTGGTCGTCTGAAACGCCGCACTTGCAATCACGCCAAATGCAACTGCAAAACAGAGCCCTCCTGCAATTTTCGCTGCTTTTTTATGATCTCGCGGTTTCTTTTCTTTTTTTCTGTGAGAAAAATCCGGATCTGTCTGTCCGAAATGAAAATCCGGTCCTCCATTCCCCGTTGCCTGATTTTGAAACTGATCATTTGGTGTATTATAATTATATTGATTATCCATAAACAAGTCTCCCTTCCTTTTCACATATTCTTTCGCTTTTGTGATTATCAGTATAAGCGATATTTGTGATGGAATTGTGTTCTCTTCGTTAAAAAAAAGTGTTTTTAGATCTTGTTTATTCCACTGTCACCGATTTTGCGAGATTTCTCGGCTTATCCACATCGCATCCTCTTCCGACTGACACATAATATCCAAATAGCTGCAGCGGAATGATCGCAAGTGAATTTGTAAAGTATTTATTTGTTTTTGGGATATAGAGAACGTAATCGGCGGCTCTCTCTACTTCCGTATTGCCTTCATTTGTAATTGCAAGAACAAAAGCACCTCTCGTCCTTACCTCAACCATATTGCTGATCATTTTCTTGTACAGATCTTCCTGTGTCAATACCGCTGCCACAAGTGTTCCTTCCTCGATCAGAGAAATCGTTCCATGTTTCAATTCTCCTGCCGCATAGGCTTCTGAATGGATATAGGAAATCTCTTTTAACTTTAAGGATCCCTCCATCGAAATCGCATAGTCAATTCCACGCCCGATAAAAAATATGTCCTTTGCAGCCAGATATCTGTTTGCAAATTTCTGAACTTTCTCCTGTTGCTTTAAGAGTACTTCTACCTGTTCCGGAAGTTTTCTTAAATCTGACAACATTTCTCTCTGTAATTCTGGTGCTATTTTTCCTCTCACACCCGCAAATTTCATTGCAAGAAGATACAGTGCTGCAAGCTGAGAGGAATATGCCTTCGTAGTAGCGACTGCAATCTCCGGTCCTGCCCATGTATACATCACATTGTCCGCTTCCCTTGCAATCGAACTTCCCACAACATTGACAATCCCAAGTACCTTACTTCCTTTTCTCTTTGCTTCGCGCAATGCCGCCAGTGAATCCGCCGTTTCTCCTGACTGACTGATGATCAGTACAAGTGTACCTTCTCCAAGGATTGGATCCCGATATCGAAATTCCGATGCAACATCTACCTCGACCGGAATTCTTGCCAGCCCTTCAAAAATGTACTTGCTCGTAACACCTGCGTGATATGCTGATCCACAGGCAACGATCATAATTTTTTGAATGCTTTTGATTTCCTCATCACTCATACCTAATTCTTCAATCACAATCTGTTCTTCTTTGATCCTCGGTGCAACAGTATCTGTAATTGCTTTTGGCTGTTCATACATTTCTTTCAGCATAAAATGCTCATATCCGCCCTTTTCTGCCGCATCTACATCCCACTCAATTCTTGTTGTTGTTTTCTCAATTGGTTCTTCATCCGCTGTAAAAAATGACAGTTCTTCTTTTGTCATCTTTACAATCTCCTCATTTTCAATAAACACCACATCTCTTGTATATTTCAAGACAGCGGGAACATCAGATGCAATGATATTTCCACCGTCTGTACGCCCTACGATCAGCGGGCTGTCTTTTCTCACAGCGTAAAGTTCTCCCGGATGATCTTTGAACAAAATTCCAAGTGCATAAGAGCCTTCCATTCGATGCATGATCTTTGTAATCGCCTCCAACGGATTGCCTTTGTAATAATCATCCAAAAGATGCGCGATCACTTCCGTGTCTGTCTCCGATTGGAACTCATATCCTTTTTTCTCTAATTTCTTCTTGAGTTTCAAATAATTCTCAATAATTCCATTATGTACTACCACAATACTTTCTTCCTTGTTGACATGTGGATGTGCATTCTGATCCGATGGTGAACCATGTGTTGCCCATCTC
>SKEA01000084.1_pt1 | contig 93246 bp, 91 predicted proteins | sample 4826601 | NCBI WGS metagenome assembly SKEA01 (sample SAMN11008821, study PRJNA524170) | human gut metagenome | biome: Human fecal sample; material: Feces; isolation source: fecal sample from pouch patient p13, p53 | host: Homo sapiens | place: Israel: Tel-Aviv | collected 2016-07-06 | reverse complement strand
AATTATAATTTATATTGGGGCTTTTATTATTAAATATAGACTTTGGAAAGAAAGATTTAGTACTATATATGAAATTATTGAAGAGGATAATGATATTACTGTAAATGATATTGAGGGTGAGTCTTTAGAAGAAGAAATAATGACATATATAATTAATAAAAAAGAAGATAAATATTCAGAAGTATTAGATATGAAGGATGCACAAATTAAAGATATGGAAGAGTATATTTCAAAATGGGTTCATGAAATAAAATTGCCTATTAGTGCTATATCTATGACTTTAGAACGTATTGATGATGAAGAAATTAGCTCAGATATTAAGAATCAAACAGAAAAAATTAATTTTTTAGTTAATTCAGTTATGTATGGAAGTAGAGCAACAGCAGCAGCTGAGGATATATTTATTTCTGAAATTAAATTACAAGATTTAATAAAGGAAGCTATAAAAAATAATGCTTTTATGTTAATAAGGAATAATATAGAAATAAAACTAGATAATCTTGATTATTATATTTTTATTGATAAAAAGTGGATTTTATATGTTTTAGATCAGCTTATTAATAATGCAATAAAGTATTCTAAAGAAAATGGAAAAATTAAATTTTATGGTGAAGAAAATGATAATTATATTTGTTTAAATATAAGAGATAATGGAATTGGAATAGCTGAAGAAGATATAGAAAGAGTATTTAATAAAGGATTTACAGGTACTAATGGAAGAAATGCTATATATAAATCAACTGGAATGGGACTTTATTTTTCTAAAAAGATTTTAAATAAATTAGGAAGTTCATTTGAGGTCGAATCAGTAAAAAATCAATATACCTTATTTAAAATTAAGTTTAATAAAATATCTGATTTCACTACTATTACAAAAATGTAACATTAGAACTTTAAATGTAATGTTAAGTGAAGGATTAATTAGTAAAAAACCACTAAAATTAATTTATAAGCTGATTAACAGTTCAGCAAAATAGAAATTAGATTTTGGAGGAAACAATTAATGAGTGAAATATTAAAACTAAATAATGTGTCAAAGGATTATGGAATTAAAGGCTTTAAAACTAGAGTTTTAAATAATATATCTTTATCTGTTGATGAAGGAGAATTCTTATCAATAATGGGTCCATCAGGAGCAGGTAAAACTACACTTTTAAACTTACTATCTACTTTAGATAAACCAACTAAAGGTGACATAATTTTAGATGGCATAGACCTTACTAAGGTAAAAAATAAAGAATTATCTAATATAAGAAAAGATAAAATAGGATTTATATTTCAAGATTATAGTCTTTTAGATAATATGACATTAATGGATAATATAGCTCTTCCATTGGCTTTAGGAAGAAAGAGAACTAAAGATATAGAAGAAAAAGTTATTAAAATAGCTGATGTTTTTGGACTTAGGGATCATCTTAAAAAATATCCATATGAGTTATCAGGAGGGCAAAAGCAAAGAGGGGCAGCTACAAGGGCATTAATTACAGAACCAAAGATTATATTTGCAGATGAACCAACAGGAGCTTTAGACTCTAAATCTTCTACAGATTTATTAGAATGTTTAAAGAGAGTAAATGAAGAAAATAATGCAACTATAATAATGGTTACTCATGATGCCTTTAGTGCAAGTTATTCTAAAAAGGTTTATATGCTTAGCGATGGTGAAATAAAGTGTCAGTTAAATAGAGGAAATGACAGAAAAGAGTTTTATGGTAAGATAATTGATTTATTAGCAACTTTAGGAGGTGCTAAATAATGAGTGTATTTTCCATAGCTTTTAATAACTTTAAAAATAATATAAAAACATATTCGATGTTTTTTATATCAATGATATTTTCAGTAATCATATTAAGTAACTTTTTAATACTTATGTACGGTGAAGCGTTAAAAGTTTTAGGAGAAGCTAATGCTATCTATACCAAAATGATATTACAAATGATAAGTATAATTCTAGGAGTGTTTATGCTTTTCTTTATATGGTATGTCTCTAATGTATTTTTAAAAAATAGAAAAAAAGAAATAGGTCTTTTTACATTTATGGGTGTAGATTTAAAAACTATAGGCAAAATATATTTTACAGAAATGATGCTTATTGGTATATCTGCCAGTATAATTGGAATTGGTGTTGGTGTATTATTTTCTAAGTTTTTTCAAATGATAATCTTTGCTTTAGCGGGATTTAATATAGATGTGAAATTTGCTATTACTGCTAATTCAATGATAAGCACCTTTATAATATTTATGACTATATTTTTATTAATGAGTATTAAAGGGTTTGTTAATATTTCAAGAAGTAAGGTAATTGAGCTTTTAAATAATAGTAGAAAAACAGAAAAGATGCCTAAAGTAACAGTCTTTACTTATATAATTACAATGGTAGCTATAGGTTTTATTACATATGGATATTACTTAGTATTTAGTTCTAAAATGAATGCTTTTAAAACTTTGATTTTAGTTTGTATAGGTACTTATGGATTATTTTATGCTGCTATTCCAGCAATTCTTAAATTTTTAATTAATAATAAAAAGATATTATATAAAGGAGAAAATATACTAACTATTAATAGTTTAGCCTATAGAGTAAAGAAAAATTACACTACTTATGCTACGATAGGAATTTTAACGGCATGTACAGTTACTGTTTTAGGTACATCAGTATCTATGAGAAATCTTTATACAATGAGTGAGCAAAATGATCAGTTGTTTACAATGTCATTTTATTCTCAAAACGAAATAGATACTGAAAAAATAAGTGAAGAAATTACTAAGGTATTAGGTGAAAAGAAGTTTGATTTAAACACTGATGTATTAATGGTTAATAATACATTAAAAAATATTGAAGATTTTCAAAAACAAGCGTATATAGTGATGTCTTATGATAAGTTTACAGATATTTTGAAGAATAATGGATATGAAAAAGACTTAGAAAAGATTAATGAAAAAATGGTTAAAGGAAATAATGCTATTTATATTGAAAACCCTAGTACATTGGGAAGTTTAATTAAGCCAAAAGAAATAACTCTTGCTGATAAAATCTTTGAAATTAGTGAAGGCGATATAAGATTTAAGGTTTTAGGATCATTAATTAAATCTCGAACAATCGTTGTCAATAATCATGAATATGAAAAACTTTATAATGATGGACAAATAGTTAATTTTTATGGAATTAAGGTTAAAAATGATTCAGATATTTTAAATGAAGATATTATTAATAAATTAGGTGAAGGATTACAACCATATTTAAATGATAATATTAAATTTCAAGTTGGAAAATATGAAACTCAAAGTGTTGAATGGTTAAAGCTTGTTTATGCTATTGGGGCATTTTTATTCTTAGTATTTGTACTTGCAGAAGCTAGTATTATTTATATTAAGATATATAGTGATTCATCAGAAGACAAGGATAAATATAAAATTCTAAAGGATATAGGAGCATCAAAAAAAGATTTAGGAAAAGCTATTAGAAAAGAAGTAACATTATTTTATGTTCTTCCATTGTCTATAGGATTACTTCATAGTTTTTTTGCAATACAGGTTTTAGGAAAATTTTTATCAGAAAACTTAAATGTAACGTTTATTGTAAGTATAATAGTATCAGTAAGTATATTTGTAGTTAGTGCAATTATATCGATTAAAAGCTTTAAAGATATTGTTAATGTGTAATATAATAAAAGGAGCATATTGTAAGGGTATGCTCCTATAAAAGGTTATTTAAAAATACAATAGCATTATATTTAAAAAATATTACACAGTTAATGTTTAAAGAATGAAAGGAACAAAAATGAATATACAAATATTTGGAACAAAGAAATGCAATGATACAAAAAAGGCTGAAAGATTTTTTAAAGAAAGAAGAATTTCATATCAATTTATAGATTTAAAAGAAAAATCATTAAGTAAAGGTGAACTTCAAAGCGTTAAAAGAGCAGTAGGGTTAGAAAATTTAATAAATAAAAATTCAAAAGATTATAAAAAGCTAAATATGGATAAAATAAGAGGGGCAGAAACAAGAGAAGATATGCTTTTAAAAAATCCATCATTATATGCCACACCAATTGTTAGAAATGGTAAAGAAGCTACAGTTGGAAATCAACCTGAAATATGGAAAAGCTGGGAGTAAAAACTCCCAGCTTTTTAATTAAATGCATTATAAATAGCGTTAATTCCCTTTTCAAAATCATCATTTTCAATACCAACTAAGACATTTATCTCACTTGAACCTTGATCAATCATTCTTATGTTAATATCAGCCTCAGCAAGAGCGTTAAATATCCTAGCAGCAACGCCTTTACTATAAGCCATACCTGTTCCTACAGTAGCAATTAAAGCCATATTAGGATATACAACTACAGAATCAGGATTACAAGAACGCTTAATTTCTTCAACAATAATTTCAGTTTTGTTTTTTAAGTTAGAATCAGAGATAACAACACTTACAGTATCAATACCAGATGGCATATTTTCAAAAGATACACCATGTTGTTCTAAAACAGTAAGAACTTTCCTACAAAATCCAAGTTCAGAGTTCATCATAGATTTTTCTATTGATAAAACTGTAAAGTTTTGTTTTCCAGCAACACCAGTAATAGTATTTTCATGTTTAGTTTCATTTTTTACTATTAATGTTCCTTCATCTTCAGGTTCATTAGTATTTCTAATATTAATTGGAATTCCAGAAGTTCTTACAGGAAAAACAGCATCTTCATGTAAAACAGAAGCTCCCATATATGATAATTCTCTAAGCTCTCCATAAGTTATAGTTTTAATTTTTTTAGGATTCTTAACTATTCTAGGATCTGCCATTAGAAATCCAGAAACATCAGTCCAGTTTTCATAAAGCTTTGCACTTATACTTGCAGCAACTAATGCACCTGTTACATCAGAACCACCTCTAGAAAAAGTTATTATTTTTCCATCTTCATCAGAACCATAAAATCCAGGAATGACTGCACGTTCATGTTTAGAAAGCCTATCTTTAAGTAAAGCATAAGTTTCTTTTATGTTTAAAGTTCCATATTTATTAAATTTAATCACATCTTTTGCATCAATGAAATCAATATTTAAGTAGTTTGCAAGGATTATTCCATTAAGATATTCACCTCTACTTGCAGTATAATCTGCAGATGCCCCATTTTCTATATCAGATTTTATTATGTTTAGATAGTTATCTAAGTCTAAATTTAAATTTAATTCAGTAACTATAGTATGATACCTATCTGATATTAATTTAAATACATCATCTAAAGGAATACCGGATTTTACATGTGCATGACATAGATAAAGTAAATCTGTTACTTTAAAGTCTTTAGAAAATCTTTTTCCAGGTGCTGATGGAATAACATATTTCCTATCAGAATTTCCTTCAATAATATTTTTTACTTTTTTAAAGTGGATAGAATCTGCTAGAGAACTACCTCCAAATTTTGTTACTATAGTATTCATTTTTTTGCCCCCTTAATGTAAAAATAGTTAAAAGTTAACCTTAATAACTATATTAGCAAAAATTGACAAAGAGCTCAACTATATACTGATATATAAAGGGTTTATTTATTATAAAATGTTATTAAAATGACACAAATCCATAGTATAATATAGGGGAAGAACTTTTAATTAATATTAAAAGTTTATATTTTATATAATTTAGATTCAGAGAAGATAATATTACTTTTTTTAATTATGGGGAGAGAGAAAAATGGATAAGTTTCTGGTTGACAGAATACAAATGACAATTGATAACTATAGGATTGCGAAGGAAGAGTTAAGAAACGATGGAGATGTAATAAATCACTTTGCATCATTAGTTTTTTCGCATTATGAAAAAGAAATACCAGTTGAAAGAATTAAAGAAATTAGGAAAAATATTAAATCGGCAACAACAATAATGTCTCCATTTAGAGGAGATACGTTAAATATACTTTCATTGTTAATAGCAATAGTTGATAATGAAAAAGAAGAAGAATTAATAGAAGATATGTATGAGACTATGGAAATATTAGAGGAAGAAGGGTTTTTATCAGGATCATATTTAGCTTTAACAGCCTTTACAATAAGTAAATATTGTAGATATAAAGAGAAGAGATATATAATAGAAAAGGTAAAAGAGTTATATATAATTATTAAAGAAAAATATAATGATATAACCAATGAAGATGATTATTTACTTTGTACTTTATTGGTAATTAATAATGTTCAAGCAGATACTGTAGATGATTTTATAGAAAATATATTTGAACATATTGCAAGCTCCAATATAAGATCTAAAAATGGTGTACAAGGTTTAGCTAATGCAATTATTTTAAATGGTTCATCAGGTGAAATGTATAGAACTATGGAATTTATGTCATATCTTGAAAAGAGAAATATAAAAATAGCAAATCAATTTTTACCGTTGATTGGAGTTATTGCTAATTACAATCCAAGAAGAAATGTGGATATAGTTGAAGGTGTTATTGAATATTTATGTGATGAAGAGGGAGAATATGAATATTATATAGATAAAGGTTTTAGAAATATAATTGCTATAGTGATTGTAGCCTTTTGTACAATGGCTAATAAGAAAAGATATATTGATGAACTATTAGCACAAGGGATACTATCTTTTATTAATAGTAAAAATAAAGGTATTTTTGAGGAAGTATTATACTAGGTGGAATAATGAAAAAAATAATTTTACATGTGGATATGGATGCATTTTTTGCATCAGTTGAACAAGCAGACAATCCTAAGTTTAAGGGCAAACCTGTAATAGTTGGTGGAGTTAGTGAAAGGGGTGTTGTATCTACTTGTTCTTATGAAGCTAGAAAGTTTGGAGTTAGATCAGCAATGCCTATTTTTATTGCACAAAGGCTTTGTCCACATGGTATATATTTAAAAGTAAGATATTATAGATATAAGGAAATTTCTAATAGAGTATTTGAAATTTTTAGGGAAGTAACTCCAATTATTGAGCCACTTTCAATAGATGAGGCTTATTTAGATTTAAGTGAAGGAAGATTTAACGATGGCTTAGAAGCTGCTAATTATATAAAAAAGAGAGTTCGTGAAGAAGTAGGTTTAACTTTATCTATTGGTATATCTTATAATAAATTTTTAGCAAAGTTAGCATCTGATTGGAATAAACCAGATGGAATAATGATAATAACTGAAGATATGATTCCAGATATATTAAAGCAATTACCAATATCTAAAATTTATGGTTTGGGTGAAAAGTCTGTTAGAAAGTTAAATAACATGGGAATGTTTAAGATAGAGGACTTATATGAACTATCAAAGGAATTCTTTATTGAGTATTTTGGAAAGTATGGAATAGATATATATGAAAGAATAAGAGGAATCGACAATAGGGAAGTTACAGTTAATAGGGATAGAAAATCTTATGGTAGAGAAAATACATTAAAGTTTGATACTGAAGATATTGAGGAAATTCTTTCTTATGTAAAGAATTTTTGCTTGGAATTAAGTGAAGATTTAAAAAGAAAGAATGTATATATAAAAACTATAACTTTTAAATATAAGACTAGTAGTTTTGAAAATCATACTAGAAGTAGAAGCTTAACCTATTATACTAATGATTTTTCAACTATCTATAAGGTGGCAGAGGAAATTGTTAAAGATGAGAAATTTATAGGATCTATAAGGTTAATTGGAATAACTGTATCTAGTATAAAGGAAGAAAAAGTAGAACAGTTAAAGTTGTTTTAAATAGAGAGTAAGGAAATAATATTATAAAATAGCCTAGAAAAATCTTTCAAATAAATCATACATCAATTATAATAGATAAGGGCTACTTAAGAAAAATTTCAAAATAAATGGAGGTATTATAATGGATAAGGCACAAATAGCTAAAATGATTGATCACACAATATTAAAACCAGAAGCAACTGAAAAGGAAGTTTTAAAACTTTGTAAAGAAGCTATAGAATATAACTTTGCTTCAGTTTGCATAAATCCATCAATGGTTCCAGTTGCAGCTACTGCATTAGAAGGAACTGATGTTGAAGTTTGTACTGTAATAGGATTTCCTTTAGGAGCAACTACTACAGAAGTTAAAGCCTTTGAAACAAAAGATGTTATTGTAAAAGGTGCTACAGAAGTTGATATGGTTATTAATGTAGGTAAGTTAAAGGAAAGAGACTTAGAGTACGTTAAAAATGATATAAAAGCAGTTGTTGAAGCAGCTAAAGGTAAAGCTTTAACAAAAGTGATAATAGAAACTTGCCTTTTAACAGATGAGGAGAAAGTTATAGCTTGCCAATTATCAAAGGAAGCTGGTGCTGATTTTGTTAAGACATCAACTGGATTCTCAACTGGTGGAGCAACAGCATCTGATATTAAATTAATGAGAGAAACTGTTGGACCAGATATGGGAGTAAAGGCATCAGGTGGAGTTAGAAGCAGAGAAGATGCTTTAGCTATGATTGAAAATGGAGCAACTAGAATAGGGGCATCAGCTTCAATTGCTATTTGTGAAGGAACAAAATCAAATTCAAATTATTAAAATAAATATAATAAAAAGGAAGCATATATGTGCTTCCTTTTTATTATATTTAAGAATATAGAATACTTTTAAAAAAATATTGCCTAAATCCATAATATAAGAATATTAATATAATATATATCATTGTAAAAAAGGGGAGACGACTTATGTTAGTAGTTTCTAGCCTTAGATAGGAGGGTTATGAAAAGAGAGTTAACTCCATCAGAAATAATGTTTAAACTAGAAGTAACAGAGACTGATGTTGATAAAGGGACAAAGGGTATTAAAGAGTTTAATGATGCCTATAAAAAAGTTGAGAGGGCAATTAATATAGATAAAGAGGGCTATAATCTTTATTTAATAGATACCTTCTCAAAGGATAAATTAAAGGAGCTAACCACTTTTATAGAGAAGAAGTATAAAGACTTAGAATCACCAAGGGATATATGTTATGTTACATTAGAGGATGTTAACAGGCCTGAAGCAATTTTTGTGGCTAATGGAAAAGGGAAAAAACTAAAGGAAACTGTTGATTATATAAAAAGTTGTTATTTAGAGGCTGTAGACGACTTTTATGGTGATTCTAGTAATGATGAGAAAGATTATTTAGTAGAAGATATTCAAAATAAAAGAAATAGTTATATAAATGAATTAACTAAAATGGCTAAAGAAGAGGGGTTTGAAGTTAAGGCTACCAGTAAAGGCTTTGCATTTATACCTTTAAGTGGTGATGAAGCTATGACAGAAAAAGAGTACGATGATTTAGAAGATGAAAATAAAAATGTTATAGTAGCTAAAGCAGGCAGTTTAAAAAAGAAAGCTGAAAGTATTTTAGAAGAGCTAAAAGATATTGAAGTTAAATCAATAAAGAAATTAAAAAAAATATACACAAAGTTTTTATCTAGCCAAATGGAAGATGAGAAGGATGAAGCTCTTTTAGAGTTTATAACAGATGATGATTCATATGAGTATTTAGAAAGGCTATTTACTTGTATAGAGGAAGATTTAATTGAGTGTTATACAATGAGTATAGAAGATGATGAAAGTGAAATATATGAAGTATTAAATAAATATGATGTTAGGGTAATTGTAGATAATACAAATAACTCTTCACCACCTGTAATATTTGAAGAAGATCCTAATTTAAACAATTTAATAGGATTAATAGAGTATGAAAATCATAATGGAATGTATACAACTAATATTTCTTTAATAAGTGCAGGTTCGATTTTAAAAGCAAATGAAGGCTGTCTTATTCTAAGGCTAAGCTCATTGGCTGTAAATACATTAAGTTATTATTATTTAAAGAAAATTTTACTTTCAAATAAAGTATCATTTGATACTAATAAAAGCTATTTAGAATTTATCAATATAAATGGATTAAAGCCAAAACCTATTCCAGTAAAGTTTAAGGTGATTTTAATAGGCGATTACGAAACTTATGATCTTTTATATAATTCTGATGAGGACTTTAAAAAGTTATTCCCATTAAGAGCAGAATTTTCACCTGTAGTAAAAGTTAATAATGATTCAGTAATTGAATTAAAGAATATGATTGTGAATAAGATCAGAAAGAATGAACTATTTAATCTTAGTGATAAAGCTATGAGTGAGATGTTGAAATATTTATGTAGGAAAAGTAGTAGTAGAAATAGAATATTTGCAGAAGAGGATGCTATAGATAAAATATTAGTTCTAGCTAATAACTCGGCAAAAGAAAGAAAGAGTATGATAATAACAGAACAGGATATTTTAGATGTTGCATATGAAGAGGAATTAATAGAAAATGAAATAATGAGTATGTATGAAGATAATAAGATATTAATCTCTGTTAATGGTAGAAAAATAGGAGCAATAAATGCATTAGCTGTACTTGATAGTGGATATTGTACCTTTGGAAAGCCTATGAGAATTAGTTGTGTTGTGTGTAAGGGAACAGGAAGAATTGTTGATATACAAAAAGAAAGCAATTTAAGTGGAAAAATTCATGAAAAATCAATAAGTATACTTAGAGGATTATTAACAAACTTGTTAAATCCTTATGAGAATATACCTGTAGATTTTCATTTAAGCTTTGAACAGACTTATGGAATGGTAGAAGGGGATAGCGCTTCAGTAGCAGAGATTATATGTATTCTTTCTGCTTTAAGCAAGAAAGGAATAAAGCAAAATATTTCAGTAACGGGATCTATTAATCAATTTGGTGATGTTCAACCTATCGGTGGAGCTAATGAAAAGATTGAAGGCTTCTTTAAGGTTTGTAATATGTTAGATACGGTAGAAGAAAAAGGCGTATTAATTCCAGAAGGAAATAAAGATGAAATAATATTGAAGTCTGAAGTAGAAAAAGCAGTTCAAGAAGGAAAGTTCCATATATACACAATGAATAATTTAAATGATGCAATTGAAGTTCTTTTATTAGATGAAGGTGAGAGTATAGAAGAATTTTATAAAAATCTGCAAAATGAATTGGAAAAATATAAAACTAAAGAAAAAAACAAATAAATATTCTGAAGAAATATTTTAAGTTAAGGAGTTAAACTAAAAGGTTACTGGAGAGTTTAAGCAAATTGAAAAAAACACATTCTTCTAGATGTAGAATGTGTTTTTTCAGTGCATTAAAGTAATAAAAGTTAAAAAAATTAGTTATTTATCTCTAAAGTCTTAAAAATTTAATTATATTTACTTAATATCCATAAAAAGGTAAAAAATACATTGACGACAAAATAAATATTATGTTAAAATTATGGAAAAAGAAGGAAGATGGGAGGGTGCTCTAATTATTTGTTTTTAGAGTTGATTATTATGTTTTTGAAATTTAATAAAGTTGATGATAAATTAGTCGTTACTCTTGTTGGAGAATTAGATCATCATAGTGCAGAAGAAGTTAGAGTAAAGATAGATGATAGAATAGAGAGAGACAACATAAAAAAAGTTATAATGGATTTTAAAGAAGTAACATTTATGGATAGTTCAGGTATAGGTGTTGTTATAGGTAGATTGAAGAAGATTAAGAATAGAGATGGAAAAGTATGCATAACTAATATTAATAAAAGAGTAGATAAAGTATTTACACTATCAGGGCTTTATAAAATAATTACTGTTTATAATAATGTAAATGAAGCACTTGCAAACATTTAATGGAGGGTTAATAACATGGAAGAAAATAGAGTATGTATAGAATTTGAAAGTAGATCTCAAAATGAAGGATTTGCTAGAGTTGCAGTTTCAGCTTTTGTTTCTCAATTAGATCCAACTATTGAAGAAATTGCAGATGTTAAAACAGCTGTTTCAGAAGCTGTAACAAATTCTATAATTCATGGTTATGAAAATTATGAAAAGGGTATAATTAAGATAGAGTCTACAATTTCTGGAAAAGAAGTATCCATTATAATTACTGATTATGGTAAAGGTATAGATGACGTTGATAAAGCTAGAGAACCTCTTTATACTTCAAGACCAGATCTTGAAAGGTCTGGAATGGGATTTACTGTTATGGAAAGCTTTATGGATAGTTTAGAAGTAGAAAGTCAAAAAGGTAAGGGCACTAGAATTGTTATGACAAAGAAATTTAATTAGCGTATTAGGGGAGAGGTATGGAAAAGGGTAAACTAAAAAAAGAAAAGTTAAGCTATGAGGATAACTCAGAATTATTACCCCTAGCCAAAGCTGGAGATGCAGAGGCTATGAACAGGCTCATAGAAGCAAATTTACCTTTAGTGACTTCTATAAGTAAAAAGTTTATAAATAGAGGGTATGAGTACGAAGATATTTATCAAATAGGATGTATGGGTCTTGTTAAGGCAATTAATAATTTTGATGATAAGTATAATGTTAAGTTCTCAACTTATGCTGTTCCAATGATAATTGGAGAAATAAAAAGATTTCTTAGAGATGATGGAATTATAAAGGTAAGTAGGAATGTTAAGAGCTTAGCTAAAAAACTTCATTTTGATAAGGAAGCATTAACTAAAAAATTAAATAGAGATCCTAGTATCGAGGAATTAGCTGAATTTTCAGGTATAGATAAAGAAGAAATATTATTTGCGTTGGAATCTTCTGCAAGTATGCAGTATCTTTATGAAGTGATTCATCAAGATGATGGTGCACCAGTTTTACTTATTGATAAGTTAAGTGAAAATGCAGCAGAAGATAAAAATTTAACTGAAAAAATAGCTTTAAAAGAGGCATTAAATAATTTAGATGTTAAATCTAGACAAATTATTGTATTAAGGTATTTCAAAGATAAGACACAAATACAGGTGGCTAAAATGTTAGGGATAAGTCAAGTACAAGTATCGAGAATAGAGAAAAAGGTACTTTTAGAGATGAGAAAACAATTAGATTAAGGATGAACATAAGAAGATGTATAAGTTAAAAAAGAATAAATTTTTTGAATAAATCTACATTAAATAATAAAAAGTTATTTAATGTAGATTTTTTTGTAGAAGTAAAATAATAATTAAAATTGTAATAATATGAGTTAATTTTAAATTAAGAGGAATAATAAATTTATGAAAGAAAGGAGACGTAAATACATGGGAAAAATGGCTAAGGAAGAAAAGAAGATAATTAAGGATTTTGAAAATCTTTCAAAGGAAATGGTTCCTAAACCAAAGTATTTTAAAAATATTTTATTAGCTTTTCTAGTTGGTGGAGCTATATGTACTATAGGACAGTTTATACTAAATATGTTAATAAAGTTTGGTATAGATGAAGAAACTGCTAAACTTTGGTTGCCTATAATAATGATATTTATTGGAGCATTATTAACAGGAATAGGAGTTTATGATAAGATAGCAAGTTTTGCTGGTGCTGGTACTATAGTGCCTATTACAGGATTTTCTAACGCGATGGTATCTCCTGCAATAGAATTTAAAAAAGAAGGTTTTGTTTTTGGTGTAGCGGCCAAAATGTTTACTATTGCAGGTCCAGTATTAGTTTATGGAATAGGAACCTCAGTAATAATAGGATTAGTATATTATGTTTTAGGACTTATGGGAATAGTTTAAATTGGAGAGTGAATATCAATGAATATAAAAAATAAAAAGGTAGGAAAACAAACTATTAAACTTGAAAATCCTCCTAAAATAATTTCAACTTATTCTATAGTTGGACCTAAAGAAGGAGAAGGGCCTTTAAAGGAGTATTTTCATGAAATATTAAATGATGATACTTTAGGTAAGGATAGTTTTGAAAAAGCAGAATCTGAAATGATGTATACAGCAATAAAAAACGCTATAAGCAATGCAAATTTAAGAGAAGAAAAAATAGATTATCTATTTGCAGGTGATTTATTAAATCAAATAACATCATCAAGTTTTGCTGCAAGAGAATTAAATATACCATTTATAGGATTGTATGGAGCTTGTTCTACAATGTCAGAATCTTTAAGTATGGCATCATTATTTTTAGATGGTGGATTTGGAGAGTATATTGTAGCTTCTACTTCATCACATTTTAGTTCTGCAGAAAGACAATTTAGATTTCCATTAGAATATGGATGTCAAAGGTGTCCAACATGCCAATGGACAGTTACAGGATCAGGAGCAATGGTTTTAGCTAGAAATGGAGATTTCCCTAAGGTAACATATGTAACTACAGGGCTAGTAAAGGATTATGGAATAAAAGATGCTAATAATATGGGAGCTGCAATGGCTCCAGCAGCAGTAGATACAATTTATAATCATTTTAAAGATACAGGAAGAACACCTAAAGATTATGATGTAATTGCAACTGGAGATTTAGGGAAGATAGGAAAAGAAATAACAACTAAATTATTATTAGATTATGGTTATGATGTAAAAGATAACTATGTAGATTGTGGAGATTTAATATTTGATGATGAAAGACAAAAAACTGATGCAGGTGGAAGTGGTTGTGGATGTTCAGCAGTTGTAACATGTGGATATTTTTATAAAAAGTTAATGAGAAGAGAAATAAAAAGTTTATTATTAGTTTCTACAGGAGCATTAATGAGTACAACATCATCTCTTCAAGGAGAGAGTATACCAGGAATAGCTCATGCAGTAGCTATTGAATATAAATAGAAGGTAGGTAAGAGTTTATTATGGAATACGTAAGTGCATTTATTGTTGGAGGATTAATTTGTGTTGTTGCTCAAATATTAATGGATACAACAAAATTAACTCCGGCTAGAATATTAGTTATATTTGTTACTCTTGGAGCAATTCTTGGAGGGTTTGGGATTTATGATAAATTAGTTCAAATTGGAGGTGCTGGAGCAACAATACCTTTACCTAGCTTTGGTAATGGTTTAGCAAAAGCAGCTATAAAAGGTGTAAAAGAAAATGGATTAATAGGAGCATTTATAGGTGGTATTGAAGGAGCAGCGGGAGGAATTACAGCAGCAATATTTTTTGGATATTTGATGGCTCTTATTTTTAATCCTAAAACAAAACAATAATTTAATTAGCATTAAGATAGAATATAAAAAATAAATACATAGAGAAAATTCATGAAGTTTTGATAGAAATCTTTTAGAATAATAACTCCTTTTATGGGAAAAATAATAGAGTACTAAAGACATGGAGGTGAAAGTTATGGAAAAGAACTCAAGCATTAAATGTAGTGTACAACAATGTAAGTATCATGCCTGTTCAGAAAATTATTGTACTTTAGATGCAATACAAGTTGGAACTCATGAAACTAATCCAACAGTTGTTGAATGTACAGATTGCCAATCATTTGTATTAAAATAATCTAAAGTTAGATTAAAAAAAAGTAGGTAACTTGGTAAAGAAAAATATTTCTATACCAAGTTACTTACTTTTTTTATGGCAAAAATAATTTTGTACATTTATACAAAATAAAGATTTATTAGAAAAAATTATTTACTTTTACAAATAAAGGAGTATAATAATAGTGAAATAATGATAATCATTATCAGTATAAGGGGTGGAAGAAATGTCATTAATATTATCACAAGTAGGAGAAGAAGTTAAAATTAAAAAAATAACAGGAAACGCTGAAACAAAAAAGTTTTTAAATAGCTTAGGTTTTGTTATTGGTGAAGGTATTACAATAGTTTCTGATTTAGGTGGAAATTTAATAGTAAATATTAAAGGAGCTAGAATAGCTTTAGATAAAAGTATGGCAAGTAGAATAATGGTATAGGAGAGTGTGGAAATGGCAACATTAAAAGAAGTGAAATGTGGACAAACAGTAAAAGTTAAAAAAATAGAGGGTGCTGGTGCTGTTCGTAGACGAATAATGGATATGGGAATTACAAAGGGTAGTGAAATTTATGTTAGAAAAGTGGCACCATTAGGAGATCCTATAGAGGTTAATATAAGAGGATATGAATTAACATTACGTAAATATGATGCAGAAATGATAGTAGTTGAATAGGTAGTATTTAAAAATTAAGGGGGAAGAAGGATGTCTATAAAAATAGGGTTAGCAGGTAATCCAAATTGTGGTAAAACGACTATGTTTAATAATCTTACAGGAGCAAAACAGTATGTAGGTAATTGGCCAGGAGTAACTGTAGAGAAAAAATCAGGTAAGATTAAAGGGTATAAAGATGTTGAATTGGTTGATTTACCAGGGGTATATTCTTTATCACCATATACATTAGAAGAAGTAGTAACTAGAAATTTTATGATAGATGAAAGACCAGATGTAATTATTAATATTATAGATGCATCAAATATTGAAAGAAATTTATATTTAACAACTCAAATATTAGAATTAGATATTCCAACAGTAATAGCATTAAATATGATGGATGTTATAGAAAAAAGAGGAGATATTATTGATATTGATAACTTATCTAAAATTCTTGGATGCCCAGTAGTTAAAACAAGTGCATTAAAGGGAAATGGAACTAAAGAAGTTGCTATGAAGGCAATTGAAATAGCTAAAAATAACAAGAGTAATAACTTTAATATGAATTTTTCTAAAGAAGTAAAAGATGCATTAGATGATATTAAAGGTTTAATAAAGAGTAACAATATTAATTATTCAGGGATCACTGAACAATGGATTGCTATTAAAATTTTTGAACGTGATAGCGATTTTATAAATAAAATAACATTAGAAAATAATGTTAAAGAGAAAATAGAATCAATTATTGTAAAGTGTGAAAAAGAATTTGATGATGATGCAGAAGGTATTATTACTGGTGAAAGATATGAATTTATTGGAACACTTGTTTCGAAAGTTGTTAAGAAAAAGAACACATCTAAACATACTGTATCAGATAAAATAGATAAAATAGTTACCAATCGTATATTAGCGTTACCTATATTTGCTTTAATTATGTGGGCAGTATACTATATAGCTGTTAGTTCATTAGGTGCAATATTAACAGACTGGACAAATGATACTTTATTTGGAGAAATAATCGGAGAAAATGTTGCTATATTTTTAGAAAATGTAGGAACAGCACCTTGGTTACAAGGATTAATAAATGATGGAATAATTGGCGGTGTTGGAGCTGTTTTAGGGTTTGTTCCGCAAATAATGTTATTATTCTTTTTATTATCATTATTAGAAGATTGTGGATACATGGCTAGAATAGCCTTCATTATGGACAGAATTCTACGTAAATTTGGATTATCAGGAAAATCATTTATACCTGTACTTATAAGCTCAGGTTGTGGAGTTCCAGGAATAATGGCAACACGTACTATGGAGAATGATAAAGATAGAAAGCTTACTATAATGCTTACTACATTTATTCCTTGTGGAGCTAAATTACCGATAATAGCATTGTTTGCAGGAGCTATTTTTGGAGGAGCATCTTGGGTAGCACCAGCGATTTATTTCTTAGGAATTTTTATGATTATAATTTGTGGAATTATTTTAAATAAGACTAAAGCATTTAAAGGGGAAGCAGCACCATTTGTTATGGAACTTCCACAATATCATATTCCAAGTATGAAAGGTGTTTTAATTCATATGTGGGATAGAGGAAAAGCGTTTATAATTAAGGCAGGAACTATTATATTTGTTGCTTGTGCTGTGATCTGGTTTACTAGTTCATTTAATTGGACATTACAAATGGTTGATGCTCAAGATAGTATATTAGCAAGCATAGGTAAAGTAATAGCACCAATATTTGCTCCCCTTGGATTTGGTAATTGGCAATCAGCAGTATCAACAGTAAGTGGTCTAGTAGCTAAGGAGAATGTTGTAGGAACATTTGGAGTATTATTTGGTATAGCAGAAGCGGCAGAAGATACACCAGCATTATTAACTCAAATTGGAACAATGTTTACATCAGCAAGTGGATTAGCATTTATAGCATTTAATATGCTTAATGCACCTTGTTTTGCAGCTATAGGTGCAATTAGAAGAGAAATGGGATCTTGGAAATGGATGTGGATAACAGTTGGATTCCAAACATTAACTGCATATATAGTTGCATTAGTAATAAACCAAGTTGGTAGTTTATTATTGGGAGAGGGTAGTGTAATTGGAGCTGTAGTTTCAATATCAATTGCAGTACTAGCCATCGTAATAGCTATTGGATCAGGAAGAGATATAAAGACTAATAAAGAAGGCAGAGAAATAAGTGCATAAAATATTGTAATAAGCAAGGAAGTGATATAAATGGCAACATTTATTATTGGAGCAATAGTATTTGCTTTGCTATTTTTAGCTGTATTAAGTTTGGTTAAGAAGAGTAAAAATAATAGTGGTGGCTGCGGATGTGGCTGCTCAGGCTGTTCTAGCAAAAAAACATGCAATAGTAAAATGGAATTTAAGCACAAGTAGATATTTGTACATTTTAGAGGATACTAGAAGGAATTTTAGTATCTTCTATTTTTTATAAAAAAGTAGTTAGATATAAAATAATTGCAAAAAATTTCAAGTTATATATTGACATGATAAAGAGAATACTATATTATAATAAGTAATTGAGAATGAATATCAATATTGTTTAGGAGGAGAGAATATGAAAATAGTTTATTATTCAGCATCTGGGAATACTGAAAAAATGGCAAATTTAATTGCAGAGGGTATAGTTAATGGTGGAAAAAGTGTAGAAGTAATTAATGTATCAAATGCAGATGCTAACATATTTGATAATGAAGAAATAGTTATACTTGGGTGCCCGGCTATGGGAGATGAAGTATTAGAAGAAAATGAGTTTGAACCTTTCGTAGGGGAAATATCATCTAAAATTTCAGGAAAAAAAGTCGCTTTATTTGGATCATATGGATGGGGAGATGGCCAATGGATGAGAGATTGGCAAGAAAGAATGGAGTCTTTAGGTTGTACTTTAATTGATGATGGATTAATAATTCAATATGAGCCTGAGGATAACTCTTCTGAGTGCATTCAATTAGGAATGACTATAGCAAAGGCATAGAAATAAATTGAAGCAAGTTGAATTTTACAAAAGCCTTGCTAATATGGAAGAAAGAGAGTGCATTGAAAAGTTTTTAATTTACAATGCCTCTCTAGTAATTTCAGGCGTTAAACCATCAGCAACCATCACAATAAAAAAAGACAAAGAAAATTTATATGATAAATGGATAAAGTACGGAATTGATTTTTTAGATTCTATTGATATTCAATATATAAATTTAAGGGAATGTAGTAATGCGTTAATTATATTGATATATAATAAAGAGCAATTATCAGAATATGTATTTAGAAAAGATAATAAAAATTTTTTAATGCAATTAGGATATTCCAATAAGAATGATATAAATAATTATTTATATATGTTAAAGAACAGATATAAGGAGTTTAATTGCCCACATGAATTAGGCATATTTTTAGGATTTCCATTAAATGATGTTATGGATTTTATGAATTGTAAAAATAAGAAATGTTTAAGTTGCGGATATTGGCTTGTATATAATAACTTACAAGAAGCAAAGGAAACCTTCAGTATGTATGATAAAGTTAAGGAGCATACTGTGAATTATATTTTAAAAGGAGATTCATCTCATAATGTAGCGTATTCTATAAGAAATTTATTTGAAGAATATGAGGGAGCTAGCGCATAAGAGTATGATTCAAATTAATAAGAATTAAGGATAACAAATAGTTAAAAGGAGAGGAAAAAATGAGTGTAGTAATAGTTGGTGGCCATGATAAAATGACTAAAGATTATATTAGAGTATGTAAAAAATATAATTGTAAGGCAAAGGTTTTTACTCAAATGGAAACAGGGTTAAAGGATAAAATTGGAATGCCAGATGCGGTTATATTATTAACAGATGTAGTATCTCATAAACTTGTATTGACAGCAAAGAGAGAAGCAGATAAGAAAAATATAAGGGTTATAAGAAATCACAAGAGTACATTAAATGCAGTGGAATCACTTATTAAGGAAATAGTATTAAACTAAAGTGTGAGTATATGAGGAAGTTAAAATTAAAAAAGCGGCTAGTTATAAATTAGGGTTATATCTAGTCGCTTTTGTTATTATACTAAGAGTTTATTTAAATATCTTTGTTTATATTTGAGTTTAGCTATAGTGCTTATATCTTGTAATGTTTTAAAATTAGTAATTCCACCAATAACTCCGACTATAGGAAGACCTTGTATAAATTTTGAAGTTAACATATAAGTAGAGATTTTATTAGAAGTTTCCTTTAATATTTCATCAATATTGTAATCACGATATTGATTATTATCTATTTCACTTGCTATAGTGTCTAATTTATTAAAATAAATTTTTCTTTCAGCACCTAAAGTGACGGAAGCACAAATTATATTTAAAATATAAACTCTCTCTTCAGGAGAATTATAATCAAATCCATAACTTAAACTAATTTCATAAATAGACTTTAAGATTACCCCGATATAGATAGGGATATCTGGAAGACCTATTCCTAACAACCCTAGAGTTCCACCTTCAATAGCACTAACAGATTTATTTATAAATGTTTTTTTACTTGCAGATTTATCAATTTTTTTTAGATTTTTTTTGTTTGGATATTTATTTATTGCGTAAGTGTTTATATCAAATTCCATGTTTATATTTTCTTTATTATAAGTTTTCTCAATTATACCTATACCTTTATCAAATACTGTTTTAAACCCTTTTTCAAAGGTAATATTTAAAGTAGCTTGAAGTTTTTCAGGGATTTTCTCTTCAATCTTTGCTTTTAAAGGACTTAATTTAGTTTTTATAACACCAGGATTTTTTTCTGCTAGTAATTTTTCTTCCTTTTTATTAAGTTGTTTTAGTTGTTTTTCAATTAAGCTATTTTTGTTTGAAAATTTATTCATATTATTACTCCTAAAATATGTACTATAAGTTAATTATAATATAAAAATAGAAAATTTATTAATGAAAGTGTTGAAAATAATTATCAATTAGGTTATATTATATTAAGTAATAATAAATATCAATTGAAAGTATATTTCAAATGACTAAAAGATTCAAAGGAGGAATAGATATTATGATGATAAATAAAAGGTTGATAAACCTATGTAAAGATTCTAAAAAATACATAGCATTAACTATATTGGTCAATTGGATTTCAGTTCTATGTAATATAGTTACTATAATACTAATTGGTCAATTTATTAATAAAATTTATATAGGTGAAAAATTAGGCCTTAATGGAAATAATGTTTTTGAGTCTATGATGAACTATAAAATATGGGGGAGTATTTCACTATTATCGGGAATTATAATTATAGCAATTTTATTAGCTATAAGATATTCATGTAATATTTTATATGCTAAGTTTTCAAATGCAGCCTCTGCAAATGCAAGAGTAACATTAAGAGAACTTATTTACAAAAAATTATTAAAATTAGGTACTGGATATACTAATATTGAAAGTACATCAGCAGTAGTTCAAGTATCTGTTGAGGGAATAGAGCAATTAGAAATTTATTTTGGTAAATATCTATCACAATTTTTCTACGCACTTTTAGTACCAGTAACATTATTTGCTTTTATGAGCTTTATTTCATTTAAAGCAGCACTTGTATTTATACTTTGTGTACCTCTTATACCAATATCAATAATTGCAATTATGAAGATTGCTAAAAGAATATTAAAGGATTATTGGAAGTCCTATTCAGATTTAGGAGGCACTTTCTTAGAAAATCTTCAAGGATTAACTACACTAAAAGTATTTAATATTGATGAAAAAAGACATGAGAAAATGAATGAAGAAGCCGAAAAGTTTAGAAAAATAACTATGAAGGTTTTAAGTATGCAGCTAAATTCAATAACAATAATGGATTTAGTAGCTTTTGGTGGTGCTGCAGCAGGAACAATTGTTGCGTTGATTCAATTTAAAAATGGAGAGATTCCTGTAGGAAGTCTACTTATTATAATATTACTTTCATCAGAATTCTTTATACCACTTAGACTTTTAGGTTCTTACTTCCATATAGCTATGAATGGTATGGCGGCAAGTGATAGAATGTTTGGTATTTTAGATGCTGAAGAAAGAGAGAAAGATGTAATCACTAAGGAAGAAGTTAAGCTTAGTGATATAAATGTAAAATTAGATAATGTTGATTTTAGCTATGATGGTGAAAGAAAAGTATTAAATAATATAAATATGGACATTACACCAGGTGGATTAGTTGCAATAGTAGGGGAAAGTGGTTCAGGTAAAAGTACAATTGCCTCACTTATATTAAATAATAGTAAAGTTACTAAAGGTGAAATAAGAGTAAATGATACTAATATAGAAAATATATCTTTAGATAACATTTATGGAAATATAGCCTTAGTTTCTACCAACAGTTATATATTTAATGGAACTATTTTAGATAATTTATTAATGGCTAAGAAAGATGCATCAGAGGATGAAATAAATAATGCATTAAAAACTGCAAGATTATATGAGTTTGTTAAAGGGTTAAAGGATGGATTATTAACTGATGTTGGTCAAGCTGGTAGTGCATTATCAGGAGGACAAAAGCAAAGATTAGCTTTAGCTAGAGTTATTTTAGCAGATAGACCAATGATAATTTTTGATGAAGCAACTTCGAACATAGATGTTGAAAGTGAAGAAAGTATTTGGGAAGCTATTTATGAACTTTCTAAAAATAAAACTATATTAGTAATTTCTCATAGATTAGCCAATGTAAAAGATGCTAAGAAGATTTATGTTATGAATAAAGGGCATTTAGTAGAAAGCGGATGTCATGATGAATTAATGAGTAAAGAAAAGTATTATTATGATATGGTTAATAAGCAAAATGAATTAGAAATGATAAGGGAGGTTTGTTAGTATGAAAAGAAGATCAGGCTTCCAAATAATGAAGAGATTAATAGTGGAGTTAAAACCATTAGCTCCAATTATGGCAATAACTATAAGTATGGGTGTTATAGGATTTTTAGCTGCAATAGCTATAGCAAGCTTTGGAGCAATAGCTATAGGTGCGTTTATAGGTGATATTACATTTATTAGTTTTACTGGTGCAATGGTAGTTATGGCTGTAAGTGCACTTTTAAGAGGATTTTTAAGATATGCTGAACAATTATCAGGTCACTATATTGCTTTTAAAATATTATATATATTAAGAGATAAGATATTTTCTAAGCTTAGAAAATTAGCACCTGCTAAATTAGAGGGGCAAGAGAAAGGGAATCTTATTTCGTTAATAACTTCAGATATTGAGCTTTTAGAGGTATTTTATGCTCACACAATAGCTCCAATATCAATTGCAATAATAACTAACAGCATTATTTCTATAATTTTATTTATAATAAATCCTTGGTTTGGAGTTTTATCAGTAATATTCTTCTTAATAGTTGGATTTGTTATTCCTTATGCTTCTTCTAGTTTAGGTAAAGAGGCTGGTGTTGCTTATAGAAATATGTTTGGTGAATGTAATAACTATATACTTGATTCTTTAAGAGGATTGAAGGAAGTATTATTATTTAAATCTGGTGATGAAAGATTAAATGAAATTAACTCAAAATCACATAGAATAAATGAAAGCCTTGATAAAATTAAAGAGCATGAAGGTATAATAAGAGCTATTACAGATTTAACTATAATGATTGCAATATTAACTTTTGTTGGTGTTGGATTTGCTCAATATTCAATTGGGAATATTTCATTTACATGGATGCTTGTGGCTATAGTAATAATTGCTTCATCTTTTGGACCAGTAGTTGCTTTAAGTAACCTTTCAAATACATTACTTCAAACTTTTGCTTGTGCAGAAAGATTATTTGATTTAATTGATGAAGAGCCACATGTAGAAGAAGTTGAAGATGGGTATGCAGTAACTGGTGAGTCAATAGCTTATGATAATGTAACATTCTCTTATCCAAATAGAAAAGAGAAGATTTTTGACAACACATCAGTTTATATAAAAAGAGGGGATAAGATAGCCCTTATAGGTGAAAGTGGAATTGGTAAGAGTACATTTGTTAAGCTGATGATGAGATTTTGGGATGTAAATGAAGGTGAAATTAACTTAGATAATAAAAATATTAAAGAGGTTAATACTGCATCTCTTAGAAGTAGCCAAACTTTAGTTAGTCAAGAAACATATTTGTTTAATGAAACTATAATGGATAATATAAAAATAGGTAATGCTAATGCAACGAAAGAAGATGTAATAAGAGCTGCTAAGATGGCATCTATACATGAGTTTATAGAAACTTTACCTAAAGGATACGATACTAAGGTTGGAGAACTTGGAGGAAATCTTTCTTCAGGAGAAAAGCAAAGAATAGGACTAGCAAGAGCATTTTTAAGTAATGGAGAGATTTTAATTTTAGATGAACCTACAAGTAACTTAGATACATTAAATGAAGGTGAAATACTAAAATCAATAAAAGAAAACTGTGAAGATAAGACAATAGTTCTTATTTCACATAGAAAGTCAACAACGGCTGTTTGCAATAAGACATATAAGCTTGAAAATAGTAAGTTAGTATTAAGCTAATTAAATAAAGGCTGTATCATAATGAAATTGTGAGTTTTGATACAGTCTTTTATTAAAAAAATACTATGATAATGATTATCATTAGTGCGGTAGAATGGAGATTAATATGGGAAGAATAGATAGAGAAAAAAAGACTATAAAGCTAATGATAGATATATACTGTCAAAAGAAGCATGGCAATAAAAAAGGTAAATTATGTGAAGAGTGTGCAGAGTTATTAGAATATGCACATAAAAGACTTAGTTTTTGTAAGTTTGGTGAAAATAAATCTACTTGTTCAAGATGTCCGATTCATTGCTATAAAAAAGATATGAAGGAAAAGGTAAAGGAAGTAATGAAGTTTTCTGGACCAAGACTTATTATTTATAATCCAGTTGAACTTGTTAGACATGCGTTAAATAAATAGGGATAAGTATTAGGAAATATAAAAAGTATTAATTAAAAGGGGAGTAAAGCATGAATAAAGTAAAGAAATATTTTTATATAACTTTAGGGTTTATAGCACTTGGATTAGGGCTTATAGGAGTAATATTACCTATATTACCAACAACACCATTTTTATTATTAACATCATTTTGTTTTGCAAAGGGATCTGAGAGATTTCATGTTTGGTTTACAAACACAAATATTTATAAAAAGCATTTAGAGAGCTTTGTAAAGGAAAGAGCTATGACATTAAAACAAAAGGTTTTATTACTAAGTTTCGTTAATTTTATGTTAGCTTTTCCTTTAATATTAGTTGATGTATTACCTATGAGAATAACTATTATAGTATTAATAATAATTAAATTATATTACTTTATATTTAGGGTTAAGACAATTACTCCAGAAGAAAAGCTTGCAATGGAAGCTGCAAGAAGAGAAATGGCTTAATGAAAAGTATTAATTTACAGAAGAGAAAGTAGGAATAAAAATGGAAAGAATATCATCTATGTTTTTTTGTTTATCATTAATAGTTTATTATGGATTAAAATTATTTAAGGTAAAAAGAAAAATATATCTAAAAGCACATATAATATTAGGGTCTGTTTCAGTACTAGCAATGGTAGGAGAACTAATTAATAGATTTGGACAAGAAGGGTTTATAAAGTATATAGGCTTTGCAGCTATTATGATTGCTATTGGAGTAACTGGTATGATAATGAAGAGGAATTATAAACTTTATAAGAAGATTCATATTATACTTACTATAGGATTTTTTGTATATTTATCTATAGCTATTAAATTTTTATAATTAACAATAAGTTATTGTAGGCTTTACTAATTAAGTAAGGTCTTTTTTTATGTTTTTGATTTATATATTAGAAATTTGGTAATGCTTATTTAATGAGGTGTTGCCAAGGTGGATAGTATCAATAATAAGTATTTTAATAATCCGTTACCATATATATTTATTGTGTTTATGTTATCATATTCTAGTTATGAAATGTATAGCAAAAATATTATTTTGGCAAGTTTTTATGTTGTCAGTTTTTTTATTTTTATAATGTGTTTTAAAGGTAAATATATAATGTTCATATTAGTTTTATTTTTTATTATAGCACTAAATAATACTATATGTTTTTATAATTATACTCCCAAAGAAGTTGAAGAGATAAGAGTAACTGATGTTAAAAATTATTATGGTAAAGGAGAAATTAATGGGAGAATAGTTAGTTTATCTAATATTAATGAGAATATAGAAGTAGGAAATAAATTATTAGTTAAAGGTAAGTTTAGTGAAAATAAGAATATAAGCAATGGAGTAATTGGAGAGTACAAAATAGAAGATTACAAAATTTTAAAGCCTGATTTTGTTGATAAGCTTTATAAAAGAAGAAAATATGTATTTGAAGGTATTGAAAGTAAGCTAGGGGAGAGGAAGGCTGCCTTAATAACATCAGTATCATTTGGATATAAAGGTGAATTAGATGAAGATCATGAGGAGTTAATGAAAAATTTAGGGATATCTCATGTTATTTCTGTTTCAGGATTGCATTTAGTTTTAGTATATAGTGTATTAAGAAGGTTTTTAGGGGTAAGGTTAAGTTTAGTACTGGCATTAGTCTATGTATTGTTTTCAGGGGCATCAGCGCCAGCTGTAAGGTCGTATATAATGATAGTGATATTAAACCTTGGAAAAATAGTTAAGCGTAATTACAATCCTATAGCATCATTATCTTTAGCTGGGATAATATTACTATTAATGAAGCCATATTATACTTATAATCTTGGGTTTATACTTTCATTTTTAGCTACTTTAGGAATAATACTATTTAATAAAGATTTAAATAAAAAGTTATATAAATTACCTAATTCTATTAGAAATACTATTGCAATTTCGTTAAGTGCACAAATATTAACATTACCAATTATAATATTATATTTTAATGAAGTATCATTAAACTTTATAGTTGGAAATATTGTTGTAATTCCTTTTATGAATATTTTAGTGGTTTTAGGGAATGTATCGATATTCATAATAGGAATTTCAAGCATATTTAATTACATTATGTATATATGTCATTATATAATCAAATATATTGATATAATTATGTATAAAATTGATAATATGTCATTTGATTTGATATATTTTCATTATACAGTGGCATATTTTTATATAGCCTTATTAACAACATATTATTTTTATAAAAAAGGGTTTAAAAGGTTTATATATTATCCTTTAATTATATTTTTTTATATAGTAGTATTAATATACTCACCACTACCTAAGATAAGATATTATAATGAAGGAGGGCTTTTAATAAGCTATAAAGGAGAACGAGTACTTATTCAAACAAAAGATGAAGTTGATGAGAAAAAGCTTATGTCAGTTTCCTTAGCAAGTAATATATCTGATGATTTTAATGAAATTACTATTGGAGAAGAAATTAAGGTAAAAAGAAATGGTGAAAATTTCATTTTACAGACATTAAATAATAACTATTTGCTATTTGTAAATTATGAAAAATTAAATAATGATTATGATATAATAGATTTCAGAAAAGGTGATATAAAAGAAATTGTACTTTTTAAAGGTGAGATAATAAACAATTAGTTAGGAGTGGCAATAGGCATTGATTAATATAGATATACTAGATGGAGAAATAAAGAAAAATGATATATCAAATGGATATATATTTTGTGGTTTAGATGAAGAGCTTATAAAAATAAGTGTTAATTCTATAATAAATAAAGTTGTTGAAAAAGATTTTTTAGATTTGAATCTTATAAAGTTAGATGGATTAACAAGTACATTTAATGATATAGAAAATGCTTGTGAAACTTTACCGTTTTTTGGAGATAAGAAAGTTGTAGTAGTATATAGGGCTAATTTTTTAAAGGAAAAATCAGATAAAGATGGAGGTAAGATATATACTGAAATTTTAAAGTATATTAAGGATTTACCATCTCATACAGTTCTTATTATGTATTATTTATTTAATGATAAGAGAGATACACCTAAGAAAAATAAAAAGTTAGCTACTCTTGATAAATACGTTAAAGTAGTTCATTGTGATAAGTTAAAGAAAGATAGATATTATAAAAAGATTGATGATTTATTTAAAGAAAAAGGTAGAACTATAGGAAAAGTAGAATTAAGATACTTTGCTGATAAGGTACAAAATAATTTTGATATTATAAAAAGAGAAGTTGATAAATTAGATTGCTATGCTATTGGAAGAGAGATAACGAAGGCGGATATTGATAAATTAATTCAAAATAAAAGCGAGGATGATATATTTGACCTTGTAGAATATATTTCTATTAGGAAAGTTGAGAAGGCATTAGATTTATTAGATGAATTATTGTTTAAAGCGGATCAGCATATGTTAATAATAGCATCTATAGGAAATCATTTTAGAAGATTACATGAGATTAAAGTATATTTATCACAAGGAAAAAGGGTAGATTTTTTTATGTCTAAGTATAGATTACCTCAATTTGTTTGTGAAAAAATAATGAATCAAGCATCTAAATTTACAGTAAAACAATTAAGTGAACTTATCCGAGTTTGCGTAGAAACTGAATTAAAATTGAAGTCTTCTGCCTCAGAAAAGCAAATGGAAATGGAACTTATGTTATTTAAAACATTTATGGTTAAATAGCTATATTTTTAAATAAATTTTAATTAAATAATATATGTAATATTTCATAACTTAAAAAGTGTAAAATAATAGCCGGTGAAAAATCACCGGCTTCTTATTTATTACGCCATAGCGTTTAATTTTGCAGCTAATCTTGATTTCTTTCTAGCAGCCATGTTTTGGTGAACTACACCTTTTTGAGCAGCCATGTCTAAAGACTTAGTAGCTTTAACGAATAAAGCTTTAGCTTCTTCAGCATTGTTAGCAGCTACAGCAGCTTCAAACTTCTTTATAGCAGTTTTTAAAGCTGATTTAACCATTTTGTTTTGTAAAGTTTTCTTTTCAGTAACTTTAATTCTTTTTTGTGCTGATTTAATATTTGCCATTCAATTCACCCCCTTGATATTTTATAGGGCCTCTGCAGTTTTTTGGGGAAATCTGCGTACGAGTTCATTTTCAACAAATCATATTATAACATCTAAAGTTTTTAAGTTCAAGTATGAAATTAAAACTTATTTGGGAAAATAAATTTGATGAGTAATAAATTTTAGGAGGAATATTATGATAAGTGTTAGAACAGACCTTGCAATTGAAGCAAAACAAGCGTATACAGAGGAAAATAAAAGAGAGCTTGATGGGGTTAAAGTTGATGAGGAAATGGAAGGCGAGGTTAAAATTACTACTGTAACTATTGAAAGTGATGAGGCTGGAAAAGAATTAGGTAAACCAAAAGGTCATTATATAACTATAGATTTTCCTGAATTTACCCCTTACGATGGTGAATCAATGGATGAACTATCATTAGTTGTAGGAAAAGTTATGAAAAAACTCGTAGATATTTCTGAGGATAAGCTTGTGTTAGTTGTAGGTCTTGGAAATTGGAATGTTACTCCAGATGCACTTGGACCAAAGGTTACAGAAAAAATTATGATAACAAGACATTTAAAACAAGTAATGCCAGATGCAATAGATGATTCTGTAAGACCAGTATGTGCAATAGCACCAGGAGTTTTGGGAATTACAGGAATAGAGACTGGAGAAGTTATAAAATCATTAGTTGATAAAATTAAACCAGATTTAGTAATATGTGTTGATGCATTAGGTTCTAGAAGATTAGAGAGAGTAAATAGAACTATTCAAATTGGAGACACAGGAATTTCACCAGGTGCTGGAGTTGGAAATCATAGAATGCAAATAAATGAAAAGAGTTTAGGAGTTAAAGTATTAGCTGTAGGAGTTCCAACTGTTGTTGATGCTGCGACTATAGCAAATGATACTATGGATTTATTATTAGATGATTTATGTAGTAAAGCACAACAAGGAAAAGATTTTTATAATATGTTAAAAAGCGTAGATAGAAATGAGAAGAATATGCTTATTAGAGAAATATTAAATCCATCATTTGGAGATTTAATGGTTACTCCAAAAGATGTTGATACAGTTATTGAGTCTTTATCAAAAATAATAGCAAATGGAATTAATATCGCAGTTCAACCTAATATGAATATGGAAGAGATAAATAAATTTATGAATTAACTAAAAAAGTATTTTTCATTTTTTAATCATCTATTAATAATTATGTAAAACCTCCCATATATTTATAAAGAGTGAGGAGGTATATAAAATGCAGTGGATTAATGAAAGCAATAATATTAAAAGAAAGAAAAATGGTATTAGCATAGGATATATAGTTCTATTAGCCCTTATGATTATCTTTTTTATAAGAGCTGGTAGTGTTCTTAATAGTTATAGAGAACGTGGGGGATTGGCATATGTACAATTGCTTAATTACTCAATGCCAGTGGTTGAAAAACAAATATATGATAGTACAGCATATAGAGAAAATAAAGTTACTATTAAAAGAGTAATAATTGAAGCTTTAGGACTAAATAAGATAACTACTTATGGAATAATAGGCAATGAAGTATCTTTTTTTTGCAATATAAATAAAGGTAACAGCAGCGGTAGCTTAGATAATACATCTAAATCGGCTTTTAATTTGTTTGAGCCATATGTTGTTAAAGAAGAAAGTATAGCTAGGGTTACCGATGAAGATTTAGCAGAATTAAATAAAACTAGTGCTGCATATGATCCTTCACTTAAGAAAACGTTAGATGAGGCAAATGTAGAAATATTAATTTATCACACTCATACTCATGAAGGATATGCAGAAGCTGGAGCGGATACTGAACAAGAAGATTTTAGTGTAGTTGGTGTAGGGGACGTATTAGCACAAGAGCTTGAAGAGGGATATGGAATATCTGTTATTCATGATAAAACAATACATGATACTAGTCCTTATGATCAGTCTTATTATAGGTCAGGACCAACGGTGCAAAATTATTTAAATCAATTCCCTAATTTAAAATTAGTAATAGATTTGCATAGAAATAGTGGTCCTAGTAAGGATAGAACTACTGTAGAAATTAATGGACAAAGCTTAGCTAGAATTATGTTTGTTACATCACAAGCTTCTCCTTATTATACAGAGATGATGAAAGCAGTAACTGATATGATATCTACTTCAGAAGAGCTTTTTCCTGGATTGCTTGCAGATGGAAATAATGGAGTTGGTCTTTATGAATATCCTCGTGGCTCAAATAATTTTAATCAGGCTTTAAGTCCTGCATGTATATTAACAGAGTTTGGAACAGAGTTGAATACTGCACAAGAAGCAAAATTAAGTGCTAAATATCTAGCTAGATTAATTGCGGAATATTTAAATAGTAAAGAATAATTGAATAAAAGTTTAAAAAGTGAGCATCCTTATAGCTAATAACGAAGGAGCTCATTTTTTATTGCTATATATGTTATAAATTGAGTTAAGGAGGAGGTTTTAAGTTGAAAATTATTAAAAAATTTCTTATACCTATATTTGCAGTAATTTTACTTATTGTAGGTTTTGTAAAGATAAATATAATAAATACAGAATCTTTATCACCATTGGGAAATACTGATGATAACTTTAAGGTTGTAAGTGAGGAGTTCGGAGAAGATTTCCAAGAATTTATTAAAGATAATAGTGCGGTAAAAATTTATGTTGGAGAAAAGAATGATGGTTTGTCAACTGTAAAGATATATAATAAAGAAATTAAATTAACTAGTGACAATTTATTTATGAATAGTATAAAAAAAGCTTTAGAATATGTGGATAAAGCTTTTATAAATATAAAGGATAAAATAAATAAAAGTACAAAAACTAATAATGAGTATGATGAAAATAGTAACATAAAAGATGAGAGTAATAATAGTGAGTTGGATGAAAGTATAGATGATTTTAATGAAAATATTAATAATTAAAAAAATACTAGTAATCTTAATATGAATTCCATATTAATATTCTTGACACTTACTCTATACTCTATGTTATAATTTAGCTTGATTTAACAATATGGGGGTGAAGAAGCTGCTTAGTAAAAAGCAGTTAAGATATATGCAAAGTAATAGACAATCAAAGATTAGAAACTTTTCAATCGTAGCACATATAGATCACGGTAAGTCAACCCTAGCGGATAGATTATTAGAAATTACAGGGACTCTTACACAAAGAGAAATGGAAGAGCAAGTTCTTGATAATATGGAAATCGAAAAAGAAAGAGGTATAACAATTAAGTCTCAGGCTGCTAGATTAATATATAGACGCCAAGATGGAGAAGAATATATATTAAACTTAATTGATACACCAGGACACGTAGACTTTACATATGAGGTATCAAGAAGCTTAGCAGCTTGTGAAGGAGCATTATTAGTAGTTGATGCTACACAAGGTATTCAAGCTCAAACTTTAGCAAACTGTTATTTAGCATTAGATAACGATTTAGAAATTGCTCCAGTAATTAATAAAGTAGATTTAGCTTCTGCAAGACCAGATGAAGTAAAACAAGAGATTGAAGATGTTATAGGGATAGAGGCTGAAGATGCACCTATGATATCAGCTAAAACTGGATTAAATGTTGAGCAAGTGTTAGAAACAATAGTTGAAAAGGTTCCGGCACCAACTGGTGATGAAGAAGCTCCATTAAAAGCTTTAATATTCGATTCTTACTATGATAGTTATAAAGGTGTTGTTTGTTATGTAAGAATTAAAGATGGTGTAGTTAAGCCAGGAACTAAAATTAAACTTATGGCAACAAACAAAGTATATGATGTAACAGAAGTTGGCGTTTTCACACCAAAATTAATGCCTATAAGTGAACTAAGAGCTGGTGATGTTGGATATGTAACTGCATCTATAAAAAATGTTGCAGATGCTAGAGTTGGTGATACTATAACAGAAGCGGATAGACCAACGGCAGAAGCACTTCCAGGATATAAAAAGGCGGTTCCAATGGTTTATTCAGGTATTTATCCAGTAGATGGAGCTAAGTATGATGAATTAAAGGAAGCATTAGAAAAATTACAAATAAATGATGCAGCTTTAGACTTTGAACCGGAAACATCTATAGCTTTAGGATTTGGTTTCAGATGTGGATTCTTAGGATTACTTCATATGGAAATAATTCAAGAAAGAATAGAAAGAGAATTTAATTTAGATATTATAACAACAGCTCCTTCAGTTGTTTATAAGGTAACAAAGACTAATGGAGAAGTTTTAGATTTAACAAATCCAACAAATTTACCAGAAGCAACTGAAATAGATTATATGGAAGAGCCAGTTGTTAAGGCTTCGATTATTTCACCAACTGATTATGTTGGGGCTATAATGGATTTATGCCAAGAAAGAAGAGGAACATTTATCGATATGGAATATCTAGAAACTACAAGAGTTTGTATTAACTATGATATGCCATTAAATGAAATTGTATATGACTTCTTTGATACTTTAAAATCAAGAACAAGAGGATATGCATCTTTTGATTATGAATTTAAAGGATATACTAAAACTGAACTTGTTAAGCTTGATATATTATTAAATGGAGATGTAGTTGATGCTTTATCAATGATAGTTCCAAAAGAAAGAGCTTACCATAAAGGTAGAGGAATTGCTGAAAAGCTTAAAGAAATTATTCCAAGACAAATGTTTGAAGTTCCAATTCAAGCTGCAGTAGGATCTAAGGTTATAGCTAGAGAAACTGTTAAGGCTATGAGAAAAGACGTACTTGCTAAGTGTTATGGTGGAGATATTTCAAGAAAGAAGAAACTTCTTGAAAAGCAAAAAGAAGGTAAGAAGAGAATGAGACAAGTGGGATCTGTAGAAGTACCACAAGAAGCATTCATGGCTGTTCTTAAAGTAGACTAGAAAAAAGACATTGCTTTTGCAATGTCTTTTTTCAATTATGAGTCAATAGTTAATAGATTTGGAGGAAGAATAATGAAGGAAATTAGTTTATATATACATATACCATTTTGTAAGCAAAGATGTTTTTATTGTGACTTTCCAACTTTCGCAGGAAAAGAAAGATTTAGAGAAGAATATATTGATGCTTTAATTAAGGAAATAAAAGAGAAGTGTTCTGATTATTTAATAAAAACTATTTTTATTGGAGGTGGAACACCTTCATATCTTGAAGAAAATGAGCTTGAAAAACTTCTTATGGCAGTTTCTAAGTTGAATTTATTAGATAAACTAGAATATTCTATGGAGTGTAATCCAGGAACAGTAAATGAAAATAAATTAAAGATAATGAAGAAATATGGGATAAATAGAATAAGCTTTGGTCTTCAATCTTGTAATGATAATTTGCTGAAAAAAATTGGTCGTATACATACATTCAAAGAGTTTTTAGAAAATTATAACTTAGCAAGAAAAGTAGGATTCGACAATATTAATGTAGATTTAATGTATGGTCTTCCTAATTTAAATATACAAGATTGGAAGAACACTTTAGAAAGTATATGTGAATTAAAACCAGAACATATTTCGGCATATAGTCTTATAATTGAAGAAGGAACTGCCTTTTATAAATTATATGAAAAAGATAAGCTGGAACTTCCAAGTGAAGATGAAGAAAGAGTGATGGATAAAATAACTAAAGATATATTGAAAGCTAATGGATATCATCAATATGAAATTTCTAATTTTGCTTTAGATGGCAAGGAATGTGAGCATAATAAGGTTTACTGGTCATTAGAAGAATATATTGGAGTTGGAAGTGCAAGTAGTTCTTATATGGATGGATATAGATTTGCTAATACAAGCAATATAAATGATTATATAGAAAAGATAAGTAATAATGTAAGTGTAGTAATAGATAAGTATGAAAATTCTATTGAGGATGAGATGGAAGAGTTTGTTTTTATGGGGTTAAGAATGGTTTCTGGTATAGATTTATTAAAGTTTGAGAAAAAATTTGGTGTAGATATAAATAGTATATATAAAGAAATCATTGAGAAGAATATAAAGGATGGCTTGCTTGTTGTTCAGAAAAATAAAATGTTTTTAACAGCTAAAGGGATGGAGTTATCAAACAGTGTAATGTCAGATTTTATATTAGATAAATCATAAAAATGAAAAGCGTAGTAATAAGGAGAAATTTAGAGATGGAAAGAGATAATAGTGAGAAAGTTAAATTATATAAAAAAATAGTTGAAAATTTAAAGAAATACGAAATTGACAAAAAAAACAAATAAGAATATATTGATATTGTAGTCATTAGCACTCGATGTTAATGAGTGCTAACAATAGGGGTGATGAAATGGCTATTGATGAAAGAAAAATAAAAATACTTCAAGCCATTATTAATGACTATATAGTAACAGGAGAACCTGTTGGTTCAAGAACAATAGCTAAGAAGTATGATTTAGGTGTAGGATCTGCAACCATAAGAAATGAAATGGCAGATTTAGAGGAAATGGGATATTTAGAACAGCCTCACACATCAGCAGGTAGAATACCCTCTAGTAAGGGATACAGATTATATGTTGATAAGTTAATGGAAACACCAAAGCTAAGTAAAGATGAAGAGCTAAGAATTAAGGAATATTTAATTAATTCAGCTATGCATGAAGTTGATACTATCTTGAAGGAAGCTTGTGTTTTATTATCTGAATTAACAAATCTAACTTGTATAGTTAGAACTCCTTCTATGAAAAGAAGCTATATAAGATCATTACAATTAATAAAGATAGATGAATTGAATTTAATTGTTGTAATAGTTACAGATAGTGGAGTTATAAAAAACCATAGAATTAAAGTTAATGCTGTACCAAGTAATGAAGAACTTATTAGAATTAACGAGGTATTAAATTCTAAACTTAAAAATTTAACAATTGAAGCTATTAATTTAGAAGTTATTAATGAGCTTAAAAATGACTTAGTAGGGTTTGATGATTTATTTAATGCAATGCTTCCAGCTTTATATGAAAGTTTAAATAATAGTTCAAAATCAGAGTTAGTTGTTGAGGGAACTACTAATCTTTTCAATTATCCTGAATATAACGATATTGAAAAGGCTAAGGAAGTACTTCAATTAATAAGTAATAAAGATTGTGTAATAGAGCTACTAGAGAGTAGTGGTGATATTTCAATTAAAATTGGTGATGAAAATTATATTCCAGAAGCTAAGGATTGTTCAATAATAACAGCAGAGTATTCCTTAGGAGGAAGGCCAATTGGAAGTGTTGGACTTATTGGTCCACAGCGAATTAATTACTCGAAGGTTATTTCTATAATGGCACAAGTAATGAAAGAGTTAAATAAAAGTCTTAAGGACCAAGAGTATTGAATAAAGAGAGATGAGGTGTAAAGATGGAAGAAAACAAAGATTTAAGAGATGAGGAAATAGTAGAAGAAAACAATTCAGTAGAAGAGAATACAGAAGCTACAGAAAATGAAGAAGTAGAAGAAGTAATAGAAGAGTATTCTGAAACTGATGATTTATCAATGATAAGAAAGTTAAAAGATGAAAATAAAAAACTTTCGAATGAATTAGATGCATTAAAGGATAGATTACTTAGATTAACTGCTGAGTATGATAACTATAGAAAAAGAACAGCAAAAGAAAAAGAAGGTATTTATACAGATGCCTGCACAGATGTATTAAAAGAGTTATTACCTGTGGCAGATAATTTAGAAAGAGCTTTAGCTGTAGAAGGTAATGTAGAAGATATTAAAAAAGGTGTTGAGATGACAATAAAAGGATTCTTAAACTCTTTAGAAAAATTGGGTGTTGAAGAAATAGATACAACTAATGGTTTTGATCCTAATTTACATCAAGCAATTTCAGTAGTTGAAGATGCAAATTTAAATACTAATGATGTTGCTCAAGTATATCAAAAGGGATATAAAAAAGGAGAAAAAGTAATCAGATATTCAATGGTTACAGTAGCAAAATAGTAAGTAAGGAAAATCTTTAAATAGATAATGATTAGAGGAGGAAAAAATTATGGCAAAAATTATAGGTATTGATTTAGGTACAACAAATTCATGTGTAGCTGTTATGGAAGGTGGAGAACCAGTAGTTATCACTAACTCAGAAGGTGCTAGAACTACTCCATCAGTAGTTTCATTCCAAGCTAACGGTGAAAGATTAGTAGGACAAATAGCTAAAAGACAAGCAATTACAAATCCAGAACACACTATAATCTCAATTAAGAGAGAAATGGGAACAGATCATAAAACAAAAATTGACGATAAAACTTATTCACCACAAGAAATATCAGCAATGATACTTCAAAAGATTAAAGCTGATGCAGAAGCTTACTTAGGTGAAACTGTAACTCAAGCTGTTATTACAGTTCCAGCTTACTTTAATGATGCTGAAAGACAAGCAACTAAGGATGCTGGTAGAATAGCAGGATTAGAAGTATTAAGAATAATAAACGAACCAACAGCTGCTTCATTAGCTTATGGATTAGATAAGACTGATCACAGCGAAAAAATATTCGTTTATGACTTGGGTGGAGGTACATTCGACGTATCTATCCTTGAATTAGGTGATGGAGTATTCGAAGTATTATCAACTAACGGAGATACTCACTTAGGTGGAGATGACTTCGACCAAAAAATTATAGATTATATAGCAGATACATTTAAAGCTGAATATGGAATTGACTTAAGAAACGATAAGAGCTCAGTTCAAAGATTAAAAGAAGCTGCTGAAAAAGCTAAGATAGAATTATCTTCATCAATGCAAACAAATATCAACTTACCATTCATCACTGCTGATGCAACAGGTCCAAAACATATTGATATGAACTTAACTAGAGCAAAATTCAATGAATTAACTCATGATTTAGTTCAAAGATCAATTGAACCAATGAAGAAAGCATTATCTGATGCAGGACTTTCAATTAGTCAAATAGATAAAGTTATATTAGTTGGTGGATCAACAAGAATTCCAGCAGTACAAGAAGCTGTTAAGAACTTTACTGGAAAAGAACCTTCAAAGGGAGTTAACCCAGATGAATGCGTAGCTATGGGTGCTGCAATTCAAGCAGGTGTTTTAACTGGAGAAGTTAAAGACGTATTATTACTAGATGTTACACCATTAACATTAGGTATTGAAACTTTAGGAGGAGTTGCTACTCCATTAATCGAAAGAAATACAACTATACCAGCTAAGAAGAGCCAAGTATTCTCAACTGCAGCAGATGGTCAAACATCAGTTGAAATTCACGTAGTACAAGGTGAAAGACAAATGGCTGCTGATAACAAGACTTTAGGTAGATTTACTCTATCAGGTATTGCTCCAGCTCCAAGAGGAATTCCACAAATCGAAGTTACTTTTGATATAGATGCTAATGGTATTGTTAAAGTATCTGCTATGGATAAAGGAACTGGTAAAGAAGCAAACATCACAATTACTGCTTCAACTAATTTAAGTGATGAAGAAGTAGATAGAGCTGTAAAAGAAGCTGAAAGATTTGCTGAAGAAGATAAGAAGAGAAAAGAATCAATAGAAACTAAGAACAATGCAGATCAATTAACTTACCAAACTGAAAAACAATTAGAAGAACTTGGTGACAAGATTTCTGCTGATGATAAAGCAAAAATAACTGCTAAATTAGATGCATTAAAAGCAGTTAAAGATGGAGAAGATTTAGAAGCTATTAAGAAAGCTACAGAAGAATTAACTCAAGAATTCTATGCTATATCTTCAAAGATGTATGCTGATGCTCAAGGTGCAGCAGGAGCTCAAGGTGCAGGATTCGATCCAAACAATATGGGTGGAAATACTAATCAAGGACCAGCTCATGATGATAATGTAGTAGATGCTGATTTCGAAGTAAAAGAAGATAAATAATATACCATATAATAGGGAAGACATAAGTCGTCTTCCCTTTTTAAAAGTTTAGGTATTTACGAATATTTTTATAAATGTTAATATAGACTAAGTTAGATATAAATAGGTGGTGAGTATATAGATGGCAAATAAAGACTATTATGCTGTTCTTGGCCTTGAAAAAGGTGCAAGTGATGATGAAATAAAAAGAGCCTTTAGAAAGCTAGCTATTAAATACCATCCTGATAAAAATCAAGGTAATAAGGAAGCAGAAGAAAAATTTAAAGATATAAATGAGGCATATCAAGTACTTTCTGACCCGGAAAAGAAGGCTAGATATGATCAATTTGGTACTGCTGACTTTGATGGAAGTGGATTTGGAGCAGGTGGATTTGGTGGCTTTGACTTCTCAGATATGGGAGGTTTTGGTGATATATTTGAAAGCTTTTTTGGAGGTGGTGGTTCTTCAAGAAGAAGAAATGGACCAGTAAAAGGTTCTGACATAGAATACACTTTAAATTTAACTTTTGAAGAAGCTGTATTTGGAGTAGAAAAAGAAATCACAATAAATAGAAATGAAAATTGTGAATCTTGTAGAGGTACTGGTGCAGAACCAGGAACATCACCAAAGACTTGTCCAACATGTAATGGAAGTGGGCAAGTTAGAGTTCAAAGACAAACTCCGCTTGGAAGTTTTGTAAGTACTTCAGCTTGTGATAGATGTGGAGGAAAAGGAACTATAGTTGAAACTCCATGCTCAAGCTGTAGTGGTAGAGGAAAAGTAAGAAAGACTAGATCAATTAAAATAAATGTACCAGCTGGTGTTGATACAGGTAATGTAATGCCTCTTAGAGGTCAAGGTGAACATGGTTCTAATGATGGGCCTCCAGGAGATTTATATATTAGAATAAATGTTGCTAAATCTAAACAATTTGATAGAAGAGGAAATGATATTTATATAGATACTCATATATCAATGGGAAAAGCTGCTTTAGGCGTTGAAATAACAGTTCCAACAGTAGATGGAGATGTTAAGTATACTATTCCAGCAGGAACTCAATCAGGAACAATGTTTAGATTAAAAGGTAAGGGTGTACCTAAGGTTCATTCAAATACTAGGGGAGATCAATATGTAAAAGTAATAGTTGATACTCCTAAGAATTTAAATTCTAAACAAAAAGAAGCTTTAGAAGCCTTTATGGAAGCTTGTGGAGAAAGTGTTGATGGAGAAGTTACACATAAAAAGGGCTTAAAAGATTTATTTAATAAGAAATAAGAAAAGATGTTGCAACCTTGCAACATCTTTTTTACTTAGTAAACGCACTTAATACTTTAATAACTTCTTCATGTCTATTTGAACTTATAGCTATACTTAAAATAGTATTTTCGGCATCAAAACCACAATCTTTCAATAAATTTAGGTTGTCCACTTTAATACCATATAAATTACTATTTCCAGATTGATCTTTTGCAGTTACTAAGTCTTCCTCAGATATATTTAATGAGTCAAATCCTTCTAATGAGCTTAAATCTAATAACATATTGTTAGCAGCGAAATATTCAAAATTATTCTTTTCAATTAAAAGAATATCTAGTTCATTAGCAGCTAATTTAACAGCAAAGGCTTGCGTTGTTGTTGGATCATCACCATAGTTCGAATTAGCGGTAATTAAAAGACTATCTGTAAATATAGTAGATTTTTTATCATTTCCTAAAATGTTTTCATTTAGTGTATCTTTAAGTTTATTGAAATTATCTGTATTAATAGTAGAGCCATAATATGTTATATTACAATAAATATCTTGTTTTGTGATAAATGAATATGTCATATAACTTATAATTATAATAGCAAGTAATGTGCCTATTATAGGAAGTTTGTAATAATCATATATAAATTCAATTTTCTTTTTACTAGATAAAGTTTTAAATGTTTCTTTAATAGATATTTCTGAGTCTAAAGGTGGTTTGTTTCTCTCTTTGACCATATAATCACTCCTTGTAAATATGTATATTATTTATATTTTATAGAAAAAAATAGAAAAAATCAATTGATAGAAATTTTAAAAATTGGTAAACATTTAAAAAGTTAATAGTTATAATTAAATATTTAAATAGTTAATTAATAGAAAATAAAGTTGATTATAGTATAATATAGAAGTGAATATTTGTTATGATAACAAGGAATATTAAAAAGAGTAGCAATAATATGAGGTGATAATATGGAAAATTTAAAGGAAAGACTTTTACCAGAAATTGAAGAATTTAGAAAAGTTGGACATAAATTTGTAAATGGAGAAATGTCTGTTATGGACTTTAAGCATGCATCAGGTGGAATGGGTGCATATGCTCATCGTGGTGGTAAAGAGTTTATGCTAAGACTTAGAATGCCTTCAGGGATAATAACTATGCCACAATTAAAGTTAATATATGATTGGGCAGAAAAATATAAGTTAGGTGGCTTACATTTTACTACACGTCAAGCAATACAATATCATGGATTATCAATAGACGAAGTATGTGATTTAATGAAAGAAGCTTTAGATAAGGATATATATACAAGAGGAGCAGGTGGGAATTTCCCAAGAAATGTTGCTTTATCTCCATTATCAGGTGTGGACAAAGAAGAAGCTTTTGATGTTACACCATATGCAGTAGCTACTGGTGAGTATTTCATGGAAAGGATAACTACTTATAAGTTACCAAGAAAGTTAAAAGTATCTTTCTCTAATGCTTCAAGTGATACAGCGCACTGTACAATTCAAGATTTAGGATTTTTAGCTGTTAATAAAGATGGAAAAGACTATTTTAGAGTGTACTTAGGTGGTGGTTTAGGAAGAAATCCTAAATTAGCATTAATATATCCAGAACTTATTGAACCTAGTGAAGTATTAAATTATGTTGAAGCTATGGTTAGATTATTTAAGGCAGAGGGAAATTATGAAAATAAGGCCAAAGCTCGTGTAAGATACATGGTAGATAAGTTAGGTGAAGAAGGATTTATAGCTGAATACAAGAAGTATGTTGATGAAGTTAAAAAAGAAGAAAACTATAAATTATCAGTAGAAGCTAAAAAATATGATAAAAAAGGTATAGAAACAAATATAACTAATTCTAGATTAGTAGAACAAAAGCAAGCAGGATTATATAGTGTTTATTTACATCCAGTAGGAGGACAAATAAAGCTAAGTGATTTAAAAGCTATAATAGATACACTAGAAAGATTTGATGATCCAGAAATAAGATTATCAATGACTGAAGGAGTATATTTTAGAAACTTAAATGGAAAAGAAGCAGAGGAACTTCTAGAAGTTACAAATAATATGGGAGGATCAACTTCATTTGACTATAGCGTATCTTGTATAGGGGTACCAACATGTCAAATGGGTATATGTGAAAGTCAAGAAGTTTTAAGAGAAACTTTAGATCACGTTAAGAAAAATGTTTCAAATGTTGATTTATTACCTAGATTATATTTCTCTGGATGTGGTAATTCTTGTGGAGTTCATGAAATAGCTGAAATTGGATTTACAGGAAAGAAAAAGAGAATTAATAATGTTATAGAAGAAGCATATGAAATTCATGTTGATGGAAGCTTTGTAGAGGGAGAAGCAAGATTAGGAAAATGCTATGGAGATATTGCCAAAAAAGATATTCCAATGTTTATTTGTGAATTAGCGAATAATTTAAATTCTGCTAATAAGAGCTTTATTGAGTATATAAAGAATAATGATAGCGAATTTAAGGCTTTAGTTGAAAAGTATAACTGTTAGTAAGCATCAATAATTATTAAAATTATCCACAATATACTATCTTTTAAATAAGAAACTGTATATTGTGGATTTATTATTATATAAATAAAAGTTGTTATAAAGATGTATATAGAGTTGAAATAAAAGAAATAATCTGTATAATTAACCTATAAACTTAAAGAAATGATTTGGAGTGAACAAAAGTTATGAGAATGAGAAGAAAGCCTTGGGCAAGACCTGAATTAGAAAGTTGTAAATTTTTTATACAGAAGCCAAGTGAATATAAAGGTAGATGGAGAGAGTTTTTTGGAAATGATAAGCCGATGTATATGGAGTTAGGTTGTGGAAAAGGAACATTTATGGCTGTGCATGGTTCTGAAAATCCAGATATAAATTATATAACTGTAGATATAAAAGATGAGGTTTTAGTTTTAGCTAAAAGAAATATTGAAGATGCCTATAAAAAAGTAGGGCATGAAATAGATAATGTTGCTCTTATGTCTCAAGAAATATTATTAATAGATGATATGTTAGATGAGAATGATGTTATAGAAAGAATATATATAAATTTCTGTAATCCTTGGCCTAAAGAACGTCATAAAAAAAGAAGATTAACTCATACGAGACAGCTTGAAAAATATAAGAAGTTCTTAAATAAAGGTGCAGAAATATGGTTTAAAACAGATGATGATGAATTATTTGAAGAATCTTTAGAGTATTTTAAGGAAAGTAATTTAGAGATAAAGTATATTACATATGATTTACATAACAGCGGATTTGAAGGCAATGTTACAACTGAGCATGAAGACATGTTTACTGCACAAGGAATAAAAACTAAGTTTTTAATTGCCACATATAATTAAAAGTAAGAAAGGTTGCAAATTGCAATCTTTTTGCTTTATGTGTTGATAATAATCCCTTTAGATGAAAAAATAACCAAACTAATATCAAGTAAAAAGAAAAGTTAGAAATATATATAATTTATAACAACATTATTATTAAATATAAAAATGTAAACGTGCTGTTATTAGAAAAATAAAAATATTTATTGGAGATACTAAGTATATATTAAAATGTTTATGTCAAATTTAATAAAAAGATAGTTAAATTCTTTGAATAAAGTTTTCATTGTGTGTATACTAAGGCAGTTACACCTTAAGGTGTAAATAATAAATGTTGGTGGTAAATTATGATATATTTTATTATTATGATTATTTTTTCGCCTTTTACAGCTATTATTCCAGCTATATATACAGTTGGAATGTTGATTAGAAAAAAAATAAAAGTAGAAAAAAATTATTGGAATATAAGTTTATTTTTATTATTTGCATATTCTGTATTTAGCGGTATTGTAAATAGAAATTTATTATCTTTATTAGCATCTCTAGGGCTGTTTTTATATTTTGCTTTAAGTGTGTTTTGTCAAAATTATTTTGTGAAGATAAGTAGAATAAATTTAGTTATTAAATATATAGTATATTTAAGTGTGATTGCAGCTATTGGGGGAGTAATAGAAAAAATAATATTTATTTTATTAGGAGTGCCTCAGCATAGAGTTTTTAGCTCTTTTGGAAATCCTAATATGGCTGGAGCTTGGTTTGGAAATGTAATATTAATGATTTTTTACTTAAAGTGCAAAGATAAAGGAAAAAGGGATGATATAATATATAATCTTTCTATTGTATTAATAATCGTAGCATTATTATTAACTGAATCAACAGGAGCATTTATTGCTTTAGTAGGAGCTATATTTGTATATTATATATTAAAAGAAAAAAAGGATATAAAAGGTCTAATAGCTATTTGTATAACGGTAGCAGTAATAACTTTATTATTTATTAGTGTTCAGAATAAAGTGGCTAATACAACGCCTATTGGAGAATTCGTAACATCATTTAATTCAAGATATTGCATCTGGATAGGGGCTATGAATATGATATTTAAGAAGCCTATAACTGGATGGGGAATGTTAGGGATGATGCAAAGTGGATCTAATTTCGTTTATAGTAATGATCCAAGTTTACATAATAAAATCATTACGTTTTTAATTCATCCTCATAATTTATGGTTAACTTTTTTAGTGAGTTTAGGAATTGTAGGGTTTTTAATATACTTATATCTTAAATTTAATATTTATAAAGATATGATAAAGTTATACAAGGGACATAATAAAATATTGCCTTTAATTGCAGCTATAAATGCCATGGTAATTATTCAAGGGATTGTGGATTGTACTTTATATGCACCACAATTAGGGATAATATTTATTTTTTCAGGAGCTATTACTTATAATATAGCTAATAATAAGATAATTAAAAAAGTTAAACTGAAAAAAGAAAATAAAAAAAATAAAGATATAGCAATTTAAAATGTTATTTAAGGATAATTATATGTAAAAATATAGTTATCCTTTTTGTATATAAATTATTCTAGACTTTATGTAAACATACGTGTAAAATATAGTATTAGTCAAAGAGAAAAAGAAGTGAAAGGATGATTCAGTAATGGATGGAACATGGATAGAGGTAAGAGTAATAACTAAGAGTGAGGCTTTAGAACCAATATCAGGAATTTTTTATAGCTTAGATTGCAAGGGTGTTGCAATAGAAGATCCTGAGGATATTTTAGGAAGAGAACAAGGTCCATTAACATGGGATTTTGCAGATATAAATGTTTTAGAACATAAAGGTAAAGTTGCAGTTGTAAAGGCTTATTTTGCAGAAGAAGATAATATTGAAGATGTATTAGCATATGTCAATGAAAGATTAGTAGAGCTTAAAGAAATGGGACTTGATTTAGGTGAAGCTAAAGTTGAGCATGAAAAAATGCATGAAGAGGATTGGGCTAATACATGGAAACAATATTATAAACCATCAAAAGTTGGGGAGAAGATTGTTGTTAAGCCAATATGGGAAGAATATGAAGCTAAAGATAATGAGTTAGTTGTTGATTTAGATCCAGGTATGGCTTTTGGTACAGGTACTCATGAAACTACAAGAATGTGTATTCAAGCCTTAGAAAGATATGTTAAAGAAGAAAGTACAGTGTTTGATGTTGGATGTGGTTCCGGTATTTTAGCTATAGCTGCAGCAAAATTAGGAGCAAAACTAGCTGTAGGTGTAGATTTAGATCCAGTTGCTGTTGAATCTTCAATTGAGAATGTAGGATATAATAATCTAGATAATATAGAAATACTACATGGTAACTTAGTTGAAGTTATAAATGGAAAGGCTGATATAGTTGTTGCTAATATATTAGCAGAGATTATTTGTATACTTGCAGATGATGTTAAGAGAGTCTTAAAAGAAGGTGGAACTTTCATAACATCAGGAATAATACATGATAGAGTTGATATGGTTTGTGAAAAACTTGAAGCTACTGGTTTTGAAGTAGTTGAAAAAAATAGAGATGGTGAATGGAACTGTATAGTTGCAAAATTAAAATAATTTTTAGGAGAGAATAAAGGAATGCATAAGTTTTTTACTCCAAAAGAATTGATTAATGGAGATGTAGCTAAGATAATTGGTGATGATGTAAAGCACATATATAAAGTGCTTAGAATTTCAGAAGGCGAAAAAGTCACATTAAATAATTGTGAAGGTATTGAATATTTAGGAAAAGTTATATCAGTTTCAAAGCAAGAAGTTTTAATTGAAATATTAGAAAAACTTGAGGATAATAATGAAAGTGATATAAAAATATATTTATTTCAAGGATTGCCAAAGTCACAAAAAATGGATTTAATAGTTCAAAAAGGAACAGAACTTGGGATTACTGAGTTTATTCCAACAATAACTCATAGAGTTGATGTTAAATTAAAAGGTGAATTTAAAAAGCTAGATAGATTAAATAGAATAGCTTTAGAAGCTGCAAAGCAGAGTAAAAGAAGTATAATTCCAAAGGTCTCAGAACCAATTGAGTTCAATGCAGTTTTAGAAAGAATAAATTCTTTAGATTTATTAATAGTTCCATATGAAAATGCAAATAATTTTGGTATAAAGACATTAATTAATGAATTAAGAAAAGATAATACTACTAATACGATTAAAAATGTTGGTATATTTGTAGGACCTGAAGGTGGAATTGAAGAAGAAGAAATTGAAAGACTTAAAGATAAAGGTGCTCGTATAGTAACTCTTGGAAAGAGAATATTAAGGACTGAAACAGCAGGATTTGTTGCTACGTCTTTAATACAATATGAGCTTAGTGATTTAGGAGGAAATGATTAATGAAAGTTGCATTTGCTACATTAGGATGTAGAGTTAATGTGTATGAATCAGAAGCGATGGCTGAAAAATTCATTAGAGAAGGCTATGAAGTTGTTGATTTTAATGAGTTTTCTGATGTATATGTAATAAATACTTGCACAGTAACAAATATGGGAGATAAAAAATCTAGACAAATAATAAGTAGAGCAAGAAGAACTAATCCAGATGCTATAATTGCAGCAGTTGGATGTTATTCACAAATGGCACCTAAAGAAGTTTCTGAAATACCAGGAGTAGATGTTGTTTTAGGTACAAGAAATAAAGGTGATGTAGTTTACTATGTTAATAAAGCGAAGGATGAGGGACAGCCACAAGTTCATGTTCAACCAGTTCTTCAAAATAAAAAGTTTGAAGATTTAAAAATAGAGGATTATCAAGATAAAACTAGAGCATTTTTAAAAATTCAAGATGGATGTAATAGATTTTGTACATATTGCACAATACCTTATGCTAGAGGGTCAGTTTGTTCAAAGGATCCAAATAAAGTTTTAGAAGAAGTTAAAGAATTAGCAGCCCATGGATTTAAGGAAGTTATACTTTCAGGTATACATACTGCTTCATATGGATTAGATTTAGAGGGTAATATAAATTTAATAAATATAATAGAAGAAATAGAAAAGATAGACGGAATAGAAAGAATTAGAATAGGATCTATTGAACCAGCATTCTTTACTGAAGAAGTTGTTGAAAAGATTAAAGGCTTTAAAAAGCTATGTCCACACTTCCATTTATCACTTCAAAGTGGTTGTGATGCAACATTAAAGAGAATGAACAGAAGATATACAGCTGAAGAGTATGAAGCATCTGTTAACATGTTAAGAGAAACATTGCCAGATGTATCAATTTCTACAGATGTAATTGTTGGGTTCCCAGGTGAAACGGAAGAAGAGTTTAACGAAACATATGAATACTTAAAAAGAATTCATTTAACAAAGACTCACGTATTTAAATATAGTCCTAGAAAGGGGACTAAGGCTGCAGATATGCCAAATCAGCTTGATGGAACTGTAAAAGATATAAGAAGTAAGGCTTTAATAGAATTAAATGATAAAAATGAGCATGCATTTACTGAAAAGTTCATTGGAAGAGTAATGGATGTTTTAATAGAAAAAGAAATTAAAGATAAGCCTGATTTCTATGAAGGATATACAAGAAATTATATAAAAGTAATAGTACATTGCATGTCAGCAGATATTACTGGTAAAATAGTAGATGTGAAAATTGAAGAAGCAGTAGAAGATTATGCTATAGCAAGCATGGTTTAATTTACAATAATCAAATTATAAATTAAAGATAAAAAGGAAACACCTTCTTCTAAATGTGGAAGGTGTAACTTAAACTAACCGAATTCAAAATTTGGAGTTTCAGTTAAAGGAGGTGAATTTATGGGAGATTGTATTTTTTGTAAAATAATAGCTGGAGAAATTCCATCTAAGAAGATATATGAAGATGATAAGGTTCTTGCATTTTATGATATAAGTCCAGCAGCGCCAGTTCATTTTTTAGTAATACCAAAAGAGCATATTAGTAGTGCAAATGAATTAACAGAAGAAAATTCTGAAATAGTTTCACACATATTCGTAATAATAAATAAAATAGTAAAGGAACTAGGTATTGCTGATTCAGGCTATAGAATTGTAAACAACTGCGGAGCTGATGGGGGTCAAACCGTAAATCATATACATTTTCATATATTAGGTGCAAGAGAATTAAAATGGCCACCGGGTTAATATAAAAATAGTATAAATAATATTGACATTTTTGTGACCATTATTGTATAATACAATATGTGTTATTAAGCCCGTAGCTGAGTTAAAGATACTAATTTGAGCTAGCGGAGGGAGGGATAATAGATGTCAGAAATCAAAGTTGGAGAAAACGAAACACTAGAAAGTGCATTAAGAAGATTTAAGAGAAAATGCGCAAGAGCTGGGGTTCTTTCAGAAGTTAGAAAGAGAGAACATTACGAAAAGCCAAGCGTAAAGAGAAAGAAAAAATCAGAAGCTGCAAGAAAGAGAAAATTCAAGTAGTTTTTAATTTTTGAAACAAGGTATTTAAGTATGCCAACAATAAAAGAAAGACTACAAGAGGACTGGAAAGAAGCATTAAAATCTAAAGATAAATTTAGAGCTAATGTGTTAAGCAGTGCTAAGTCTGCTGTATTGCTAGTAGAAAAAAACGATGGTGTTACGCTTGAGGACGATAAGGTTATAGAAATATTAGCAAAAGAAGTCAAGCAACGCAAAGAAGCGATGTTTGAATTTGAAAAGGGAAATAGACAGGATTTGGTTGATCAGAATAAATCTGAGATTGAAATCTTGCTACGTTACCTTCCTCAGCAATTAAGTGAAGAAGAAATTTTACAAATTGTAAAAGAAACAGCTACAGAAGTGGGTGCCGATAACATGAAGGACATGGGTAAGCTTATGTCAGCAGTTAGACCAAAGGTTGTAGGTAAAGCAGATGGAAAACTTGTTAGTCAGATTGTTAAAGAGTATTTAAATAGTAAATAATTAAAAGAACTCAATGTAAGTTGGGTTCTTTTTTATTTTTGTTATTTTCTTTAAAATAAAATCATAAAGTACATTGAGAGAGTATTATTTAAAGGAGAGAAGTTATGGAAAATAAATTTAATAGAGGTAAAGAAGTTTTGATTGAAAAACTTGATCTCCCTAAAGATGTATTACTAGATGTACCAAAGATTATCGTAACAGGAAGAAATGAAGTAACTATAGAAAATCATAAAGGAATAATGGTTTTTGAAAGAGATAAGATAAAGATAAATACTAATATGTCACCAATTGAGATAAAGGGTAGTGAGTTTGAAATATTATATATAGCTGCTTCAACTATAACTATTAAAGGTTATTTTAATTCGATTGAATATGTGGGGTGAATAGAAAATGGCTTTTAATAAGATAAAAAAGGGAAAAATATTAGTTGAAATTAAAATATTAAATACTGAGAAGTTATTAAATTTATTTTGGACAAAGAACATAAGAGTCTATAAAGTTAAGAAAAGGGATTTTGCAACATTAATATTAGAGATTGATTATTTGAATTATGCAGAAGTAAAAGCGTTGGTGAAAAGTTTAGGTGGTAGAATAAATATTATAAAAAGTGCAGGGTTTGTATTCTTTTTAGGTAATCTTAAAAAGAAGTTATCATTAGTTATTGGTGGAGTTATGTTTTTATGTATTATATATTATTTATCTACTTACATATGGGCTATAGAGGTAGATGTTCAACAAAATATACCACCTTTTGAAATAAGAAAACAGCTAAATAGTATAGGTATTAAACCTGGAATTGCTAAAAGTTCTATAGAGGTGAAAGAAATAGAGAAGCAGTTAGAAAATATGAGTTCTGAAATATTATGGTTAAGAGTTAGAATTGAGGGGTCTACATTAAAGGTTGTAATAGAAGAAAAGATAAATCCGCCACAAGAGCAGAACTATGAATATGGAAATTTAGTTGCAACTATGGAAGGAGAAGTAAAGAGAGTTTACGCCTTTGCAGGTAGAGCAAAAGTTAAGAGTGGACAGTTAGTTAAAACAGGGGATATTGTAATAGAAGGGATAGATGGAAGTGAAGGAGGAGAGTATATTTTACCACCAAGAGGAATAGTTATAGCCAATACATTTTATGAAAAATCTATGAATGTAAAAGTTAATGGAACTACACTTGAGAGAAGTGGGGAAAAAGATAGTGATATTTATATAAATATTTTTGGTAAAAAAATTTATATAAAAAAGGCTATAAAAGATTTTGAACATTATGATAAAATAGAAGTGAGTGGTAAAATATTTAATAAGGTGTTATATTATGAAAGAGTAGAAAAAGATATAAGTTTATCGGAAGATGATGCTATAGAAAATGCGGTTAATGATTTAGAAAAATCTTTATTAAATGAATTAAGTAGAGATGCAAAGATAGTTGATAAATTAGTTGATAAAGAAATGAAAGATGAAGAAAATATGTTGATAAATGTCGTGTTTGTTGTAGAGCAAAATATAGTAAGCGAGGATACTGTAAGCTATTAGAGAATTAGGGTAAAATGAGAAGGTGAACAAAATGAAAGATAAAAGTGGTGTAGATAAAAAGGCACAGAAAGACAAATGGAAAAGAATATTTTTATTTACTGTAACAGCATTCTTAGTGTATTTTATAATAATGACTGTTGTAACTCCTAAAAGATATAACTTCAATGAAGGAGATATTGCTAGTGTTGATATAAAGGCACCTAGGGATATTATTGACGAGGAAGCTACAAGTGCAAAGGAACAAGAAGTAGCAGATAAGGTAGAAAAAAAGTTTACTTTGAAAAATGAAGTGAAAATTGAAGCAAGTCAGAATATAAAAACATTTTTTGATAAGTTAATTAATTTAAAGAGTAGTGAAATAGAAGAGAAAGAAAAAATTAATGAGTTAAAAAAGATAGAGGCATTTAAGCTTTCTGATAACCAATATAAAGTATTATTAGATCTTACTGTTGATAAAGATACAGAGTTACAATGGATAGCACTAGCAGCAATTGATAAGGCATATGAAAATCAGATAGAAGAAGGAAATGCTGATGAAATAGAACAGGCAAAGAGTTCTGTAGAGGAATATTTAGAAAGTCAGAGTTTAGATAGTAATCTTGAATATATTTTAAAAGAAATGTGTGATAGTCAGGTAAAGGAAAATTACTTTTTTGATCAAACAAAGACAGATGAAGCTGTTAAGGAAGCCTTAAAAAGTGTTTCAAAGGTTATGATAAAGAAAAATCAAATTATAGTAAAAGAGGGAGAGCCAATCACACAAAAGCAAATAACTATACTTACTGAATTAGGATTAGTAGGAGAAGGAATAAGTAAGGATTATATATATACTTATATAATAATAGCATTTTACGTATTATTTATATTGATTTTGCAGTATATGTATTTAAAAAAAGAGCGAAAAGAAGTTCTTTGTAATACTAAGCTTGTATTTTTAATATTATTATTAAACTTGCTATCTTTGGTAACAACAAGAATTTTTACATTTGTATCATTATTTTTAATTCCAATAGCATGTTCACCAATACTTATTACCGTATTTTTAGATTACAAAGTTTCAGTTATAATTAGTTCTTTAAATTTAATGCTTATAGCAGTTATAGCAGGATTTGACCCACAAATTATTTTAGTAGGTATAGTTGGGACAATTGTAGCATCGACTTCTTTAAGGAAGATTAGTCAAAGAAATGATATATTATATTCCACTATTTATGTTGCAATTTCTGTTTCTATTGTTGTTTTATCAAGTGGAGTACTTTTATCAAACAATATAAAGAAAACATTATTTGATATGGCGTTAGTTGCATTAGGAGCCTTTATTTCAGGAATATTAGCTATGGGGTTATTACCATTTTTAGAATCAAGTTTTAGTTTAGTTACTAATATGAAGTTATTAGAGCTTTCAAATCCTAATAGTCCATTATTGAAAAGATTATTAATGGAGGCTCCGGGAACATATCATCATAGTGTTATGGTTGCAAATTTAGCTGAGGTTGCAGCGGAAGAGGTTGGAGCTAATCCTATGTTAGCTAGGGTTGGAGCTTATTATCACGACGCAGGTAAGATAAAAAGACCTTTTTTCTTTGGAGAGAATCAATTAGGGGGAGTTAATCCGCATGATAAGATTTCACCTGGTTTAAGTGCATCCATAATAATATCTCATGTTAAAGATGGATTAGATTTAGCGAAAGAATATGATATACCTAGTGCAATAAGTGATATGATGATTCAACATCATGGAACAACATTAGTTAAATATTTTTACTATACTTTAAAAAATAATAGTAATGATCCAGATAGTATAAAAGAAGAAGATTTCAGATATCCAGGGCCTAAACCTCAAAGCAAGGAAGCTGCTATAATTATGATGGCAGATAGTGTTGAAGCTGCTGTAAGGTCAATTCAAGATCCTACATTAGACAAGATTGAAAATATGGTAAATAATATAGTGAAAGATAAATTAAATTCGGATCAATTAAATGAATGTGATTTGACTTTTAGAGATTTAGAAACTATAAAGAGCTGTTTCTTAAAGATTTTAAAGGGAATTTATCATCATAGAATAGAGTATCCAAAAGAAAATGGTAAAGAATAAAAGGGGAGGGTTACCTCCTTTTTTAATCTAAATTACGAAGTTAAAAAATATTATATTTAAAATGATAATTTTAAATATACATAATTTAAATTATAAAAATGAAAGGAGAAATTATGTTATATACTGATAATAGACAAAATAAAATAGAAGTGAACGAGGATCTTATTAATATTATAAATGGAGTTTGTGAAAAGGCTTTAAAGGCTGAAGATGTAAATATTCCTTATCAAATATCACTTTTATTTGTAGACAATGAAGAAATAAGAGAGATAAATAGAGAAACTAGAGGAATAGATAAAGCTACCGATGTACTATCATTTCCTATGTTAGACTATCCAAAAGGTAAAGTTTTTAAAGAGGTTTATAAGGATACTAAATTTAATGAGATATATTTAGATGGTGAAGAGTTAGTATTAGGTGATATGGTTTTATCTTTAGAAAGAACAAAAGAGCAAAGTATAGAATATAATCATTCTTTTAATAGAGAAGTGTGCTACTTAGTAGTTCATTCTATTCTTCACTTATTAGGATATGATCATATGGAAAATGAAGAAAAGAAAATCATGAGAAAAAGAGAAGAGGAAATATTGGGGGATTTAAATATAACTAGATAAATAGGTAGGGTGAGTAATTTATGGAGATGAAAAAATTATTAGAGAGCTTTAATCATGCAATTAATGGTGTAATTGATGCTGTAAGAACTCAAAGGAATATGAAAATTCATATATTAGCATCTATGGGGGTTCTAATTGCTTGTTTTTTCTTTGACGTATCAAAGGCAGAGTTTTTGGCATTAGCAATAACAATTACAATGGTAATTAGCGCTGAATTAGTCAATACAGCTGTAGAAGCTGCAGTAGATTTAAATACTAATTATTATCATCCTCTAGCTAAGATAGCTAAAAATACAGCAGCAGGAGCAGTGCTTGTAACAGCAATAAATGCAATATTAGTAGGATATATTATATTTTGGGATAAACTTTCTAATTTTTCATTTGAAGTAGTTTATAAAATAAAACATTCAGAACCGTATATGATATTAATAGCATTAGTTATAGTTGTTTTTGCTGTTGTTATAATAAAAGCTATTTTTGGTGAAGGAACACCTTTAAAGGGTGGTATGCCTAGTGGACATAGTGCATTAGCATTTTCTATTTCCACGGCTATAGCATTAATAACTGAAAAGCCTATTTGCATTATATTAGCTTATTTAATGGCTTTTATTACTGCTCAAAGTAGAGTTGATTCAGAAGTTCATACTGTATTTGAAGTTATAGTAGGAGGAATATTAGGAATATTATTAACTCTATTAATATTTACTATATTTAAATTATAAAGTTTAAGTAATATTCCAAATTAAATTAGAAATGTATTTAACAAAATATATTGATAATATAAATTAAATCAACATTTGGAATTTTGCTTATATGTGATATACTATTTAGATGGAGGAATTAAGAATGGAATATAAAAAATTAATACAAAGTGCTTTAGAAGCAAGAGAAAAAGCTTATTGCCCATATTCTAATTTTAAAGTTGGAGCAGCTATATTATTTGAAGATGGAAAGATATATACAGGATCTAATGTAGAAAATGCATCCTTTGGAGCAACTAATTGTGCAGAAAGAACAGCAATTTTCAAAGGTGTACATGAAGGGAATAGGGAAATAAAAGCTGTGGCTGTTGTTGGAGATACTAATGCATACACTTATCCATGTGGAATATGTAGGCAAGTAATTGCAGAGTTTATAGCAGACGAAAAAGTTCCAGTAATAATAATAAAAAATGAAAATGATTATATAGTAAAAACTTTTGAAGAAATATTACCAGGTGTTTTTTCAAAGAAAGACTTAAAAGGCTAGGAGGCTAATATGTATAAATCAGGATTTGTAACAATAGTAGGAAGACCGAATGTAGGGAAATCAACATTAACTAATCAGATAATGGGAGAAAAGCTATCAATAGTTTCAAATAAACCTCAAACTACAAGAAACAACATACAAACAATATTAACTGGAGATGATTATCAATTAGTATTTGTTGATACTCCAGGAATACATAAACCAAAGAATAAATTAGGAGACTACATGGTTAATGCTGCAACTAGCTCTATAAAAGAAGTAGATTTAGTTGTATTTATAATTAACCCTTGTGATGAAATTGGAAGAGGAGATAAGTTTATATTAGAAGCATTAAAACAACAAAAAGCACCAGTATTCTTGGTTGTTAATAAAGTTGATGAAAATAGTCATGAGAAGGTAGCTAAAACACTTGCTATGTATTCGAAGGAATATGATTTTGCTGAAATAGTACCAATATCAGCATTAAAAGGGAAAAATGTAGATACTCTTGTAAAACTAATGGTAGAAAAAATGCCAGAGGGTCCACAGTATTATCCAGAAGACATGATTACAGATGTTAATGAAAGATTTATTGTTGCAGAGATAGTAAGAGAAAAAACATTAAAGAATTTAAGAGATGAAATTCCTCATGGAATAGCTGTTGATATTATTCAAATGAAACAAAAAGAAAATGGAACATATCATATTGAAGTAGATCTAATATGTGAAAAGGACTCACATAAGGGAATAATAATTGGAAAGAATGGAGCATCTTTAAAGAAAATTGGAGAGACTGCAAGATACGAAATAGAAAGATTTTTAAAAGCTAAAGTTAATTTAAAGATATGGGTAAAAGTAAGAAAAGAATGGAGAGATAATGGACTTTTACTTAAGGAATTAGGATATAAAAAGACAAAGTAGATAGGAGTTGAGTATTCTGTCTATTGAGAAGACTAAAGCTATAATAATTAAGGCTATAGATTATAAAGAAAATGATAAACTGATATGGGCTTATTGTGAAGATTTAGGGAAAATAACCTTTATAGCTAAGGGGGCAAAGAAGAGTAAAAGTAAAAATTTAAGCTTGACTTTACCCTTATGCTTTGGGGAATATATATTTTTTAAAGGTAGGAATTTATATAACCTTCAAGAAGGAAAAATTATAAACTCATTTCAAGGATTATTAAATAACTTAGATAAACTTACGTATTCTTCATATGTTTGTGAATTAATAGATATATGTGTACAAGATGCTGAGGTAGATAAGACGTTATTTAGGGATTTTATAACTTGTTTATACTTATTAAACACAGATGCTATGGATTATGAGTTATTAATAAGAGCTTTTGAATTGAGGTTGTTAAGTGCAACAGGATATGGTTTGGAGTTTGATAAATGTTGTATTTGTAAAAAATCAATAGGAACAAGTGATTATATTTCATTGTCACACTTCGGTGGTGTATGTGTAGAGTGTAATAAGGAACATGGACTTTATATTTCTAGAGCAGGATATAATGCTTTAAGATTTTTAAATAATACACCAATGGATAAAATTTATAGATTGAATGTAAATAAAGAGATTAAAAAGCAAATAGAAAAGGTAACAACATTTATAATAAATTCAAATTATTCAAGAAAGCCGAAAAGTTTAGAAATGTTAAATTATATAAAGGAGTAGAGGAAATATGGATATTACATTGGAAAAGGTTGATCAAGTAAGAGAAAGAACTGGAGTAAGTTATGCAGAAGCGAAACAGGCATTAGAAGAAGTAAATGGAGATGTCTTAAATGCAATTATATTACTTGAAGAAAAATCAAAATATAATAACGTAAATGAAAATAAACAATCCGAAACTATTGATGAGTTTAAGGTATGGTTAAAAGAGTTAATAAATAAAGGGAATGTTACTAGAGTTAAAATAACTAAAGATGGTAAAAAGATAGTTGATGTTCCAGTTAATGCTGGAATAGCAGCAGGTGTTATAGCTATAATAATTCCACCTATATTAGCATTTGTTGTAGTAGCAGCTGTAGTAACTCAAGTTACAATTGAAATAACAAAAGCAGATGGTACAGTAGAAGTTGTTAATAAATATATATCAGCTGCTGTTAACGAAGCTAAGGATAAAGCAAATGATTTGGCAGATAAGGTTAAGGAAAAAGTTCAAGATGTAAATTTAGATGGAATAAAAATGCCAAATAAATTTAAGGAAAAGGAAAAAGAGGAAAACGAAAATAATAGCTTTACTTATACTGTGAATTTTGATGATGATAATGGGAAAAATTAGGAAATTAAAGAAAAACAACGATATAGTCTAGAAAAAAAGGGACAACAGGAATATTCAGATAATATGAGCGATTTTTCAGAAAATTAAGCATAGTCAAAAAATGAGAAAATGTTATAATTATACTGTAAATAAAAAACATTCATAATTGTCTGAATATTCCTTAAATAGTCGAAAAGAGGGATAGCATTGAAGTTTACAAAAAGACAAGAGGCAATAATTAAGATAGTTAAAGATGAGCAGCCAATTACAAGTGAAGCAATAGCAGAAAAACTTGGAGTTACAAGAGCTGCCTTAAGAGCAGACCTAGCAATACTTACAATGACTGGTACTTTAGATGCTAGACCTAAGGTAGGTTATGTGTATTTAGGGAAAAAGATTGATGGGGAGATTTTGGAGAATTTATCCAAAATAAAGGTTGGTGATATTATGTCTAAGCCTGTAACCGTTAACGATGATACTACTGTATATGATGCAATTGTTCATTTATTTTTACATGATGTAGGAACACTTTTTGTTGAAAACAATGGGAATTTAGTTGGGGCAGCATCAAGAAAGGATTTTCTTAAGATAGCAATTGGAGGAACAGATATACATAGGGTTCCAGTTGGAGTTATCATGACAAGAATGCCTAATATAATTTATGGTCATCCAGAGGATAGTGCCTATTCACTAGCTAAAAAAATAATAGAGCATGAAATTGATAGTATACCAATAGTAGAAAAATCCTGCGAATCAGACAATGGAAAAGTTAGTTTAAAGATAGTTGGCAAGATTTCTAAGACTAACATAACAAAACTATTTGTTAATCTTGGAGAAGCGAATTAAGGGTAGTTTAAAGGGTAATTAGGGTAGCTACGAGACAGAGTCTTGTTAGTATATATTATTGTATGAACGGAGGAGTATTGAGATGGAGAAGAAAAAGTATGTTTACCTTTTTAGTGAAGGTGATGGTTCACTGAGAAACCTTCTTGGAGGTAAAGGAGCAAATTTAGCAGAAATGACTAGAATAGGGATTCCTGTTCCTCAAGGATTCGTAGTTACAACTGAAGCTTGTAACAAGTATTATGAGGATGGAAAACAAATTACAAATTCAGTTGTAGAAGAAATCCATGCAAACATTAAAGAATTAGAAAGAATAACAGGAAAAGAATTTGGAAGCAACACAAATCCATTATTAGTTTCTGTAAGATCTGGGGCAAGAGTTTCAATGCCGGGTATGATGGATACAATATTGAATCTTGGTTTAAATGATGTTGCAGTAGAAGCTGTTGCAGCATCAACAGGAAATCCAAGATTTGCTTATGATTCATATAGAAGATTTATTCAAATGTTCTCTGATGTTGTTATGGGAATAGAGAAGAGATTATTTGAAAATTTAATAGATGAAGCAAAGGAAGCAAAGGGTGTTAAATATGACACAGATCTAGATGAGAATGACTTAAAGGAATTAGTTGTAAGGTATAAGGAATTATACAAGAAAGAAAAGGGTGAAGAATTCCCACAAAATCCAACAGTACAATTAACTGAAGCTATTACAGCTGTATTTAGATCATGGGATAACCCAAGAGCTATAGTTTATAGAAGATTAAACGATATTCCAGGTGAATGGGGAACAGCCGTTAATGTTCAAGAAATGGTATTTGGTAATAAAGGAAATACTTCAGGAACAGGTGTTGCATTCTCAAGAAATGCTGCAACTGGAGAGAAAGAAATTTATGGTGAATATTTAATGAATGCACAAGGTGAAGACGTTGTTGCTGGTATTAGAACACCACTTCCAATATCTAAATTAGAAGAACAAAATCCAGCTATCTATAAACAATTTATAGATATAGTTAATACTCTTGAAAATCACTATAGAGACATGCAAGATATGGAATTTACTATTGAAGAAGGTAAATTATATTTCTTACAAACAAGAAATGGTAAGAGAACAGCTCAAGCCGCTTTAAAAATTGCTGTTGATTTAGTTGAAGAAGGTATGTTGACTAAGGAAGAGGCAATTCTTAAGGTTGAACCTAAGCAATTAGATTCTTTATTACATCCAACATTCGATTTAACTGAAATGAAAAAGGCTACAGTCATAGCTAAGGGACTTCCAGCATCTCCAGGAGCTGCTTGTGGTAAAGTTGCATTTACTGCAGAAGAAGCGAAGGAAAGAGCTGAAAAAGGTGAAAAGGTAGTTTTAGTAAGACTTGAGACTTCTCCAGAAGATATTGAAGGTATGATAGCTGCTGAAGGTATATTAACAGTTAGGGGAGGAATGACTTCACATGCTGCAGTTGTAGCAAGAGGTATGGGTACTTGCTGTGTAGCTGGATGTGGAGATTTAAAGGTCAATGAAGAAGAAAAAACATTAGAGGCAAATGGTAAAGTTTATACAGCTAATGATTATATTTCAATAGATGGTTCTACAGGAAGCATATATGGAGAGGCAATTAAGACTGTTACTCCAGAGATTTCAGGTCATTTTGCAACATTTATGGGATGGGCAGATGAAATAAGAAAACTTAATGTTAGAACTAATGCTGATAATCCAAGAGATACAAAACAAGGTGTTGAGTTTGGAGCAGAAGGTATAGGTCTTTGTAGAACAGAGCATATGTTCTTTGAAGAGGATAGAATAATGGCTATGAGAGAGATGATTGTAGCTAAGAATGAAGAGGAAAGAAGAGCAGCCCTTGAAAAATTACTTCCAATGCAAAGAAAAGATTTTATTGGAATTTATGAGGCTCTTCAAGGAATGCCAGCTACAATAAGATTCTTAGATCCACCACTACATGAGTTCTTACCTCATACAGATGATGAGATAGCAGAACTTTCAAAGACTATGGGATTAACTTTTGAAGAGTTAAAATCTACAGTTGAAAGTTTACATGAATTCAATCCAATGATGGGTCATAGAGGATGTAGACTAGCTGTTTCTTATCCAGAAATTGCAGAAATGCAAACTAGAGCAGTAATAGAAGCTGCAATAGAAGTTAAAACTTCTAAAGGATATGATATAGTTCCAGAAATTATGATTCCGTTAGTTGGAGAGGTTAAAGAATTAAAATTTGTTAAAGATATAGTTGTTAGAACAGCAGAAGAGGTTATGGCTGAAAAGGGAGTTAAATTAGATTATCATGTTGGTACAATGATTGAAATTCCTAGAGCTGCTATAACAGCTGACGAGATAGCAAAAGAAGCTGAATTTTTCTCTTTTGGAACAAATGACTTAACTCAAATGACATTTGGATTCTCAAGAGATGATGCTGCTAAATTCTTATCTGACTATTATGAAAGAAAGATATATGAACAAGATCCATTTGCTAAGCTTGATCAAACAGGTGTAGGACAATTAGTTAAAATTGCAGCAGAAAGGGGTAGATCTACAAGACCAAACATTAAGTTAGGTATTTGTGGAGAACATGGTGGAGATCCATCATCAGTTGAATTTTGCCATAATGTTGGATTAAACTATGTATCTTGTTCACCATTTAGAGTACCAGTTGCAAGACTTGCAGCTGCACAAGCACAAGTAAAAAATCCAAGATAATAAAAAAGGAACGCCTCAGCGTTCCTTTTTTCAACGAATAATTTAGTTAAAATTTGACGTTGTAGTAGGTTTGGAATATTTCAATCATGTTATTAATATAATCAAGTTGATCAGATGATCTATCAAGGCCTTTAGTAAATAATGCAATAAAGGAATTTTTATTACACTTATTTATATTTTTATAATAATCTCTAGATATTTTCCAAAATTTTTGAGGGAAAGCTAAATAAGCTAAAATATATTTTAAATCAGAATCAGTTAAGTTATTAACCTTTAGATAAGTATTAATTATATCTACAGTTAGAGCGGGATTCCAATTTGTAGTTGATCTTTTTAAGAGCCTTCGTAAAAAATAAGCCAAATCATGGGAACAATAATCCTTTTTACATTTATCGAAATCTATTATCCAAACATCTTTATTATCTATTAATATATTTTTATTTACGTAGTCACCATGACATAAAGATATATTTAAATTAGAATTATCTATAGAAGAAGCTATTTCAAGTGATAGTTTTGCTAGTGATAAGTTACTATCTAAATTATTTAGATATAGCTTCGAAAATTTATCTTTATATGTTGAAGCTAAATTTGCAGTTTCAAGGATATCGTTAAAATGTTTATTTATAGATAAATAGTAGTTTTCTAATCCAACTCTATTTGTACTTCCTGGAATTGGTGTAAAGTTTTTAGAACATTTATGTAATTTAGCTAGAGTTTTAATTGAAAGCCTTATATCAGTAAGGGAGTCAAAATTACATTTTTCACCCTGAACCCAAGGCGTTAATATAAATAACATATCTTTATAATAAATAAACCTATTATTATCTATAGAAGGCAATAACTTAGGAACCATTACATTGTTTCTATATAACCACTCCATTGCAGAGTAGACAAAAAGTAGATTTTCTTCATCATAGTAAACCTTTTTTAAGCAATAATTTTTATTATTAGAGGTTACCTTAAAAACCGCTCTTTGTTTTTCTGTATCTTTAAACTTTACCATAGTAATATTAGCATCTTTCAAAAAAAACTTAGGCAATATATAATTTTTTATATCATCAACATCTATAAGCTTATTATCGTTACTCATTGTAAAACTCCTTGTATAAATTTCTTATTATAATAATATTATGAAAAACATATAAATATACATATGATAGAAATGAATTACTATATAATACTTTATTATTAAATATATAAAATAGAAATTTTTTGAGAAAGATATAGAATAAGTTATTTGGAGGTGAGATAAATGAATATAAGAGAGCGGATAGAAAAAAATGAGAGCTTGACATTAATTTCAGAGGCTATTCATAGTAATAAGAGTAGTGGAAGATTAAGATATGAGGAACCTGATAATATAAGAACATGCTTCATGGTAGATAGAGATAGGATAATTCATTGTAAATCTTTCAGAAGGCTCAAACATAAGACTCAAGTATACATACGTACTTTTGGAGATCATTATAGAACTAGACTCACTCACACTCTAGAAGTAGCGCAAATAGCAAGAACAATTGGTGTAGGAATAGGCTTAAATGAGATGTTAATAGAAGCAATTGCCTTAGGGCATGATTTAGGGCATGTAGCATTTGCGCATAATGGAGAGGAAGTACTTGATAGCTTTTTAGATAGTGGATTTAGGCATAATGAACAAAGTGTAAGAATAGTTGAAAAGCTAGAGAGGAATGGAAGAGGATTAAATCTAACAAAAGAAGTTATTGACGGAATATTAAATCATAGCGGATTAGGAAATAAAGGTAATAATGCAAAAACATTAGAAGGTAGAATAGTTAAATATAGTGATAAAATAGCATATTTAAATCATGATATTGATGATTCAATTCGAGCAGGACTTTTGATGGAAGAAGATTTACCTAAAGAAGCAATTAGTGTTTTAGGAAATAGTCATTCTCAAAGAATTCAAGTTTTAGTGACTGATATGATAAATGAAACACAAAGGAATTTAAAAAATGGAATATATGATATAAAACAAAGTGATGAAGTCAAAGAAGCTATGATAGAACTAAGAAGATATATGTTCTCTAATATATATTTAGGGAATGTATTAAAAGAGGAAAGAGAAAAAGCAAAGTTTATTTTAACTCATGTAATAGAATATTATTATAAAAATAGTGAAGAGTTACCAGAGTTATATCAAAGAATAGCTGATGAAGAAGGGTTAAAAAGAGGAGTGGCAGATTATATTGCTGGAATGACTGATGATTATTGTCTTTCAAATTTTAATAAAATATATGTGCCAAAGTTTGTAATTTATTAGTAAAAAGTTGTATAATACAAAAAAATGGGAACAATAAATTTTGTAGAATAAAAAGGATTTTTATAATAGAAATAGAATAAGTAATATTAGGGTAGAATTAAAATAGAAATCCAATAAGAGTGACATACTAAAATAAATTTAATTTAAAAAGTAAGAAGGAATTTATAACAATATGTCGAATTATATAGAATGGATAAATATTAGTATAGTAAGGAGGGATCTCCTTGCAGATTTCTGAAGAAATTTTAGAAAAGATAAAATCGCAAAATGATATTGTTGATGTAATTTCAGAAAGGGTTAGACTAAGGAAGTCAGGAAGAAACTTCACAGGGCTATGCCCTTTTCATAATGAAAAGACACCATCTTTTTCAGTATCACAAGAAAAGCAAATTTATAAATGTTTTGGATGTGGTGAAGCTGGAAATGTTATTTCTTTTGTGATGAAAGAAAAAAACTTACCTTTTATTGAAGCCGTAAAATATTTGGCAAATAGAGCCAATATTCCTTTAGAAATGAATAATGGAGAAAAAAGTCAATCATCAAAGAAAAAGGATCTGTTATATAGAATAAATGTTGAAGCAGCAAAATTTTTCTTCTCAAATCTTATGAATAACCAAAATGCAAAAGAATATTTTTTAAATAGAGGCATTAAGGAAGAAACAATTAAAAAGTTTGGCTTAGGTTTTGCTAATGATAGTTGGAATAGCTTAATGTTTTATTTAAGAAAAAAAGGTATTAATGATACATTGTTAGAAGAGGCTGGACTTATTTCGGTAAATAAAGAAAAAGGTAGAAAGTATGATAGGTTTAGAAATAGAGTAATGTTCCCAGTGTTTGATTATCAAGGAAAGGTAATTGGATTTGGTGGAAGAGTATTAGATGATTCAAAACCTAAATATTTAAATTCGCCAGAAACTTTAGTATTTCAAAAAGGAACAAATTTATATGGTTTAAATTTTGCTTTAAAGCACAATATGAGTGAAAGGTATTTTGTAATTGTTGAAGGATATATGGATTTAATATCTTTACATCAATATGGTATTACTAATGTAGTAGCATCATTAGGAACTGCACTTACTATCAACCAAGCTAGACTGCTAAAAAGATATGCTGATAAAGTTATAATTTCATATGACGCAGATATGGCAGGACAAATGGCTACATTAAGAGGACTAGAAATATTAAGGACTGCTGGGTTCGATGTTAGAGTGTTGAATATTCCACAAGGAAAAGATCCAGATGAATACGTGCGTAGTAATGGAAAAGAAGCGTTTTTAAAATTGATTAATTTTGCAGAGCCTTTAATTGATTATAGAATGAAAAAAGCAGAAGAAGGAATTGATTTTAAAAACAGTCAATCTTTAATATTATATGCAAAAAGAATAATGGAAATTATTTCGGATTTAGATCCTGTGGAAAAGGATGTTTATATAAAAAAAGCATCTGAAAATACGGGTATAAAAGAACAAACTCTATATGATATTCTCAAAAGTAAGATGAAAGATAATAGAGAAAACAATTTTAGGAATAATAAGGAAGAAGATAGGTCAAAATTATATGTAGAACCAGGATTTTTAAAGGCAGAAAGAGCAATTTTAAAAATTATGTTAGAAAATAAGGAATATCTACAGTATATAGAGGAAAGGATATCAGAAAACGACTTTATTTTGCTAGAACATAAAGAAATTTTCACTGTTATTATGTTAGCTAAAGGGGAAAATATAAATAATATAGATTCATTTATAGAGTCAAAGTTAAACAACACAAAATCTATTGGAGAATTAGTCAAAATTAGAGATGAGAATATATTCTTTGCAGATGATGTTAAAGTTCAAATTAATGATTTCATTAATGAAATACATTCATATAAATTAAAGCAAAGGATAGATCAACTAAGAAAAGAACAAAAAGAGCTTGAAAACCAAGGTAAAATTGAAGAATCTATAAAATTAGCCATAGAGTTAGCAAGTATTACTAAAAGGTTGAAAGAAAGCAAGAGAGTATTATAGTTGGTCATATAACGAAAGGAGGTAGTCAGCTAGTGGAAGAAAAAACAAAAGTAAATAAGAATAAGCCTAAGGATAGTCAAGATAGAAATAATAAAATGAATATTGTTAAGAACCTACTTGATAAAGGTAAAAAAAATGGGGTATTAACATATCAAGAAATATTAGATGAGGTAGAAAATATAGATCTAAGTCCAGAGCAAATTGAGAAAATCTATGAAGTTTTAGAATCAATGGGAATAGAAGTTCAAGGTGTGGCTAATGATATTGATATCGTTGAAGAGGAAATAGATTTATCAGTACCAGAGGGTATTGCAATTGATGACCCTGTTAGAATGTACTTAAAGGAAATAGGAAAGGTACCTCTATTATCTTCTGAAGAGGAAATGGAGCTTGCAAAACAAATTGAGGAAGGCAGTCAGTATGCTAAGAAGAAGCTTGCTGAAGCAAACCTTAGACTTGTTGTAAGTATAGCTAAAAGATATGTTGGTAGAGGAATGCTATTCTTAGACTTAATTCAAGAAGGAAATCTTGGTTTAATAAAAGCTGTAGAAAAGTTTGATTTTAGAAAAGGATTTAAATTTTCAACTTATGCTACATGGTGGATAAGACAAGCGATTACAAGAGCCATAGCTGATCAGGCTAGAACTATTAGAATACCAGTTCATATGGTAGAAACAATAAACAAATTAATAAGAGTACAAAGACAATTATTACAAGAGTTAGGAAGAGATCCATTCCCAGAAGAAATTTCTAAAGTAATGGATTTACCGGTGGAAAAGGTTAGAGAAATTCAAAAAATAGCACAAGAGCCTGTTTCTTTAGAAACACCTATAGGAGAAGAAGAAGATTCTCATTTAGGGGACTTTATTCCAGATGATGATGCGCCTGCACCAGCAGAAGCAGCAGCATTTACAATGCTAAAAGAACAATTAATAAATGTATTAGATACTCTAACTCCAAGAGAAGAGAAAGTACTAAGATTAAGATTTGGTTTAGATGATGGAAGAGCTAGAACTCTTGAAGAAGTTGGTAAAGAATTTAATGTAACAAGAGAGAGAATTAGACAAATTGAAGCTAAAGCATTAAGAAAGCTTAGACATCCTTCTAGAAGTAAGAAACTAAAAGATTACTTAGATTAGTAAATTAGCACCAACATTGGTGCTAATTTTTGCATTAGAATAGGATATATTAATTAAATAAATTTTATAAAATAGCATAACTTAATAAGATGAATATAAATTATAGAAAAAATAATTATATAATTGTTATTTTTATTTAATAGCAAAAGATAAATAATTATAATATTAGAGGTAGTTAAAATGGATGTTAGTAAAAGAATTGAATTTATAATCGAAAATTTAGAGAAAGTTAATACAATTGCAGATATAGGTACTGATCATGGATATGTTCCATTAATAGCATTAGAAAGAGAACTTTGTGAAAAAGTAATTGCTTGTGATATTAACAAGGATCCGTTAGATAAGGCAAGACTTAATGCTGTTTTAGAAGGAATTGGAGATGAACTTGAGTTTAGATTAGGTGGGGGATTTGAACCACTTAATGTAAGTGAGGCAAACGAAGTTGTTATAGCTGGAATGGGAGGAAATTTAATAAGAGATATCTTAGAGGCTGATATGGAAAAAGTAAAATCAGTTGATTATTTAATTTTAGTACCAGCCCAAAATCCAGAAGTATTAAGAGAGTATTTATATACAAATAATTATGAGATTATAAAAGAAGATTTATGTTTTGATGAAGGAATATATTATGAGTTATTTAAAGTAAGAAGCGCTGAAGGAAATGCCACTGAATTAGATAGCATATACTATGAAATAAGTCCTATATTATTAAGAAGTAGAAATCCATTAATGAAAGATTATCTGCAATTTAAGTTAGATGAATACAATAGAATTTTAGGATTTATAACAGAAGCTACTGTAAGTGCAAATAAGAGAAGAGAAGAGATAAAGGAAAAAATAAGTATAATTACTTCCATGCTAAATTATTTGTAAGGTGATTTTATGAGAATAGTAAATGATATAATTAAAGAAATGGAATCTTTAGCTCCAAGTTATTTAAAGGAAGACTTTGATAATGTAGGGTTAATGGTAGGTGACAGAAATAAAGTTGTTAATAAGGTATTATTAGCTTTAGATTGTACATTAAAGGTTATAGAAGAAGCTAAGAGAGAAGAAGTTGATTTAATAATAACTCACCATCCTTTAATTTTTAGAAAACCAAGTAATATAACTACTGATACATTACAAGGAAAAAAGATTATAGAACTTATAAAAAATGATATTTCATTGTATTCAAGTCATACTAATTTAGATTCTGCTCCAAATGGTTTAAATCATACTATAGTTTCTATATTAGGGTTTGAAGAGTCTACTGTATTAGAAAAAAATAAAAGTGTAAATAGTGCAGGGCTTGGTAGAGTAGTAAAATTAGATAAAGAAATTAAATTAGAAAACTTTATAGAACAAGTTAAAAGAAAATTAAATATAAGTAATTTAAGAGTTGTTAAAGGTAATGATACAGTTTATAAAATTGCTATAATAAATGGTAGTGGGCAAGATTTTATTGGTAAGGCCGTTGCATTGGGGGCAGATTGTATTATTACAGGAGATACAACATACCATTTTGCATCTGATTATAAGGAAATGGGAATAAGTATTTTAGATGTTGGGCACTTTGCATCTGAACAAATAACTTTCTTTAGTGTAATGGAAAGATTAAAGGAAAAGTTTAAGGATATTGAGATTGTTACTTCTAAGGTTGAAGAGGATCCATTTAGTTTTTATTAAAAATATAAGGTATAAGTTTTACTAAAGGGTAAGACTTATACCTTTTTGATTTAACTTAAGATTTTGTAAGGTTTTCTTAAATATTATGTAAAGTATAGATTCTATAATGAAATTAAAGTTTTTGTTATAGGAGTGAAGAAAATGAAAAGAAAGAGTAATTTTAGAAGAAATATATTAATTGGTATAATATTAATTGTAGGAGTATGGTATTTAAAAAATTATAGCGAAAATAGATTAATAAATACAAAAGAAGTTAATGGTGATTTTTCGCAGATAATAGTAAGTAAAAATTATCAATTAGATGAAGAATATAAACCTAACAAGTTACAAAAACCAAATATAAGTTTTGCAGATGAATCTACCAAGGAAGAAAAGCTTATAGATAAAGCTATTAAAGAGCCGTTAGAGCAATTGGTAAAGGACGCTAAAAGTGATGGAATAATATTATTAGGTAATTCAGGATATAGATCTTATAAAACTCAAAAAAAACTTTATGATATTAGGGTTTTATCAGATGGTAAGGAAATGGCTGATAAATATGTTGCTAAAGCTGGATTTAGTGAACATCAAACAGGGTTAAGTATTGATATTACAAATGAAGAGAGATATTTTGTAAAAGGGACAAAAGAAGCAGAATGGTTAGCGAATAATTGTTATAAGTATGGATTTATTATTAGATATCCAGAAGGAAAGGAATATATAACAGGTGTAGCATATGAACCATGGCATATAAGATATGTTGGGGAAGAAGCTGCTAAGTATATTAATGATAATAATATAACGTTAGAAGAATATTTAGGGAAATAGAAGGAATAATTTATGGAGGAAAAATGAATAATAATATTTTAGTAGTAGATGATGAAAAGGAAATAAGAGAATTATTAAATATAAATCTTATAAATGAAGGATTTAACGTATTTAAGGCTAGTTCTGGCAAAGAAGCTTTAGAAATTATAAATAAGGAAGAAATTTGCTTAATGGTATTAGATGTTATGATGCCTGATATGGATGGGCTTGAGGTATGTAGAAGAGTTAGGGAAAAATGTAATATACCAATTCTTATGTTAAGTGCCAAGGGTGAGGATATAGATAGGATACAAGGAATTTTGACAGGAGCAGATGATTATATATGCAAACCATTTAATTCATTAGAGCTTATTGTTAGAATAAGAGCTTTGATTAGAAGAACTTATTTTTTGAATGTAGAATCAAAAAATATAGATCATAATATAATATGTGTTGAATCTATAGTTATTGATAAAAATAAGCATATAGTTAAAGTTAATAAAGAAGAGGTTAATTTAACTGCAAGAGAGTTTGAAATATTATACCTTTTAGAAACTAATAGAGGAAGGGTATTTAGTGCTGAAGAAATATTTGAAAAAGTTTGGAAGGAAAGATATTTTCAATCTAACAATACTGTTATGGTCCATATGAGTAGGATAAGAGATAAATTAGAATATCATACAAAAGGGGATAAAATAATTCATACAGTATGGGGAGTTGGATATAAAATTGAAAAATAGTAGGTTGCTTATATATTATTTAAAAGAAATGTTAAAAATGATATTAGCTTTAATTCTTATGGTAATAACTTTTTTTACAATAAAAATGGGATTAGATTTTTGGTATAGATATTATAGTGGATACACAATAAATTTGCTATGGTATTATTGGAGACAAATAAAGGATACATTTTTTGGTGATTTTGTTTTGGGAATAAGTGGATTTGTTTTATTTTTTATATGGTATGTTATTTTGACATATAGAACTAAAAATGGATTAATTAAAATTATTAATGAAACAGAAATTATGGCAAAGGGTGATTTAGATAGAGTTATTAAACCTAAAGCTGATGGAGAAATCAGAGAATTGGCTGAAAATATTAATAAGATATCTAGGGTACTTAAAAATTTAACTATAGAGGAAAGAAGAGCACAAAAAACAAAAAATGATTTAATAACTAATGTTTCACATGATTTAAGAACGCCATTGACATCTATATTAGGATATTTGGAATTTATTGACTCTGATAAGTGTAAGGATGAATTAGAATTAAGGTATTATGTCAATATTGCATATGAAAAATCTAAAAGTTTAAACTTGCTTATAAATGATTTATTTGAACTTACAAAGATGCAAAATAATACTGTAAATATAAATAAGAGCAATATTAATTTAGTTGATTTATTAGGACAAATAATTGCATATTTTGAATATCAATTTAAAGTAGCTGATATGAAGGTGAGAGTAAATTTTTCTAATGAAAAGTTAATTATAAATGCAGATGGTGAAAAGTTAGTCAGAGCTTTTGAAAATTTATTAACTAATGCAATTAAATATGCAAGTGATGGATATTTTGTAGATGTAATTATAAAGAAAAAAGAAGATATGGCTGTTGTACAAATAATTAATTACGGAGATTCTATACCATCAGTTGATTTACCTTATATTTTTGATAGATTTTATAGAATTGAAAAATCAAGAAATAGTAATATAGCAGGGTCTGGGTTAGGATTAGCTATTACTAAAAATATTATAGAACTACATGGTGGAAGCATAGAAGCATATAGTGATAATGATAAAACTATATTTGAAGCTAAACTGCCAATTGTAGAGTAATAAAGAAAAACACTAGGCTTAAACCTAGTGTTTTTCATGATGCGAGATGATCCGTAAGCGGAGTTCTGTATTAAGCAATCATCTATCTAGGCTTACTGTTGCCAGTAAGCTCAAGCGACACACCACATGGCGGGACGGGCAATCCCATAATGCCATTACTCGGTCTTGCTCCAGGTGGGGTTTACATAGCCATGATGTCACCACCATGCTGGTGAGCTCTTACCTCGCCTTTCCACCCTTACCAATCACAAAAGTGAACTCAGTTAAATAATATAACTTCTGGCGGTATATCTCTGTTGCACTATCCTTCAAGTCGCCTTGACTGGCCGTTAACCAGCACCCTGCCCTATGGAGCTCCGACTTTCCTCTCCTAACTTAAAAGTTAGCAGCGATTGCATGTATCACTCGCAGAATTTATAATAACATATATTTTAAAATATTACAAACAGTTTTTTTAAACAAAGGATAAAATAATAAACAACATTATAATTATTATCCAGCTATAGATGCCTATTCCAGAAAATAATAAAGTTATTCCTATAAGTATTAATATGCATATACGTGCTCTAGGATTAGGACACGATGGTTGCTTGGGTTTTGCTGAAGGGGTTTTAATGGCATATATTATATCATTAACAGTTTCTCTAAAGACTTTCCCCCAGTCTGTTTTCTTTGACATTATTTCAACTCCAGAAATTATTATTATTATTATTATATATGCATTTATAATAAGATAAAGTAATAAATTTTCAAGTATATATTTTAGTAAAAATAATTAAATAAGTATATAATGAAATATGGACATAGGATAAGTAGAGAATAAGTGAGACGTAGTAGATCATTTAATACATAGCTTTCCGTTCATCTAAAAAATATTAGTAAAGAGGGATAAAATGAAGAAGTTAAGTCATGGATGTACGTTAGATTGTGCTGATTGTTGTAAATTTAATGTTTATGTAGAAGATAATAAAGTTATTAAAATTGAAGGCGATAAGGAGCACCCTTATACAAAAGGATTTATATGTAAAAAGGGATTAGCTCATTTAGATAGATTAAATCATAAAAATAGGATATATAAACCACTTTTAAAAGAAGAGGGACAATGGAAAGAAATATCTTTTAATAAAGCTATAGATATTATGGCTGAAAAATTAAATTTATATAAAAAGGAATTTGGCAGTAAATCTATTCTTTATTATGAACAGTATGGAAATGGATCTCTTTTAAAGAGTATTGGAGAAAAATTTTTAAATTTTTATGGTGGGGCTAGTTTCTCTAAAGGAGGACCATGTTGGAGTGCTGGAATAGCAGCTCAAAAATTAGATTTTGGTGAATCTAAAAGCCATTCATTAGAAGATATGTTACATAGTAAAAATATTTTTGTATGGGGTAAAAATCCAGCTAATACTACAATACATACTATGCAAATGATTAGAAAAGCAAAATCAAATGGAAGTAAAATTATAGTTATAGATCCAATTGAAACAGCAAGCGCTAAATTAGCAGATATATATATAAGAGTTAATGTAAATGGGGATTTACCCTTAGCTCTTGCTATGGCAAAAGTAATAATAGAAGAAAATATTTATGATAAAGAATATATTGACAAATTCGTCAATGGATTTGAGGATTACAAGAAGTATATATTATCATTAGAAATGCAAGAATTAAGTGATGCTAGCGGAGTGGATATAGGGGATATTATAAAATTAGCAAAATTATATTGTGAAAAATATTCTACTATATTATTAGGATTTGGAATACAAAAGTATAAAAATGGTGGAAACACTATTAGAGCAATAGATGCATTAGGTGCTATTACAGGGCAAATAGGATTTAGTGGCGGTGGAGTAAATTATGCCAATAAGGTATATCCTGGGATATTGAACTTAGATCCTTATAATAGTGAAAGTTTTGCAGATAATAGATATTTTTACACTAATGAAATAAGTGATTTTATAGACAGTTGTAATAATGGAAAAACATATTATAAAGATAATATTTTTATAAATGATAAAAATATTAATAATAGTATGGAACTTGATATACCAATAAAAATGGCAATAATCACAAAAAGTAATCTTGTAAATCAACTTGCAAATTTAAATAAATTAAAGGAAAGCTTATCTAAAGTTGAATTTAAAGTGTGTTTTGATATGTTTATGACTGATACAGCAAAGGAGTGTGATTTGTTTATTCCTACAACAAATACATTAGAAAGTGAAGATTTATTATTTAGTTCAATGATGAATCCGTATTTAGTTTATAATGAAAAATTAGTTGAGATTAATGAAAAACTAATGGATGAATATTATTTCTTTATGGAATTAGCAAAGAGATTAAATATAAATGAATATCCTTTTGTAGATAAAAAAATTTATTTAGAAAAAGTAATAGAACCATTAAATAATAAGTTTAAAAATATTAGTTTAGATTGTATTAAAGATAATTATATTACTATTCATAATAGTATTGCATGGGAAGATAAGAAGTTCTTAACTAGTAGTGGTAAGTTTGAGATACTAAAATGTGATAATTTAAAATATCAAATAAATTATTTAGATAAAATAAAAGAAGAAAAACTTTTTAGGTTGTTAACTAATCATGGAAAAGATAGTTTATCAAGTCAACATTTTATGGATGAAGGTAGTATTGCAAAAGCTTATATAAATAGTAGAATGGCCAATAAATTAGAACTACAAGAAAATGAAGTAGTAAGTTTAAAATCAAAGAATGGACAAATAAGAGTTCAAATTGTAATAGATGATTCTATTAGTGATTATGTTGTAATGATGTATGTGGGTTGGTGGAAAAAGCATGGGAATCCTAATTATCTTACTAATAGTGGTATATCTGATATAGGTGGGCAAGTAACTTATAATGAAACTCTTGTAAATATAATGAGATAAAAATAAAGACTAGGTGGACTAGTCTTATTTTTTTGTTTGTTTAAAGATATATTAATAAACAAGAATTATAAAAGTTTGCAAATAAATAGATAAAAACAAAATATATCTATATAATTAAATTAAAGTAATAAAAGGAGTTGAAGAAAATGAGTAATAATAAAAATGAGTTTTGGAATACAAGTATAGAAAATATTAAGAATGGATATGTAGAAGCTAAAGAGCAGTATAAATGTTTAATTTGTGATGAAGTATTTATAAAAGGAAGGATTTATGAGATAGATTCATATTTATATGATGCAAAGAAGGCAATGGAACTTCATATAAAAAATACTCATAATTCTATGTTAGATTATTTATTAAATATGAATACAGCATATACTGGGGTAACAGAAGTGCAGAGAGAGTTAATAGTTTTAATTGCACAAGGATTAAATGATAAGGAAATAGCAAGTAAATTAGGTGTTGCTGCATCTACAGTAAGAAATCATAGATATAAATTGAGAGAAAAAGAAAAACAGGCAAAGTTATTTTTAGCTATGATGGATTTATTATCTGAAAATACAAGTAAAAGTATTTCTAAAATGGATAATGAAGAGATATGTGATGCGCATAATAGTGCAACTACTTTAGATGATAGATACAATATCACGGATAAGGAAAAAGATCAGACAATTAAAAATTATATGACTGAAGAAGGAGCTCTTAAAAATTTCCCCGCTAAAGAGAAAAAGAAAATAATAATTTTAGAGGAAATAATGAAGAGTTTTTCAAAGGGAAAAGTTTATTCAGAGAAAGATATAAATAAAACATTGAAGAGAATATATGATGATAATGCAACTATAAGAAGATATTTAATTGAATACGGCTTTTTAGATAGATCAAAAGATTGTAGTAAATATTGGGTAAAGGAATAGTTGTAAGGTATTTAAGGTGGGAGTAATAAATATGGTACAAACTTTAAAAAACAATAAATATAAAAAATATGCTGAAATGAATAACTCTGAAAAACAGTTAGTATTTAAATTTATTAATAGCAATAATAAAGATATCACTTCAATAGGTAAGCTTGATGAAATGTTCTGTGGAAAAATATATGATAAAGGTAATGGAGTAATATTTTGCTTTAATGCCCAAGAGGTAATAGGAAAAGTCGCAGTAGTATTAGAATGTATAAATCCATTAAAAACTTCATTTATACATGGAATAGAGATAAAAGAGGAGTTTAAAGACAATATAGATATTTTAATGGAATTAATTTATGAAGGTAAGAAAGTTGCCATAGAATATGGAGCAAAAAGTATCAAGCTAGGAATAAGAGATGAAAAATATTAATAAATTTGAAAAAGGTAGGAATTAACACAGCATATTCTGCAATTAAAATGAATTTAGTTGATAGAAGCATAAAAGAAAAAACATTAAATTTAGAAAGGCTAACACAAGAAAATTCAAGAAAATATAAAGAGGTTTTTAATGATTCATTTAGCGATATGCCTCATGGTACTTGGTTAGATGATGAAAAACTTAATGAATACCTAAATTGTGAAGAAGAAAATGAATATTACTTTATGGTTAAGGATGATGATAAGATTATAGGGTTTATGAATTCTGTAATAGAATATGATGAAGGTATGTTTGATATAGGATTATGCAAACAATATAGGCGTAAAGGATTTGGTAAAAGGCTTCTAGAAACTGCTATATACTTTTTAAATAGTAAAAATGTTGAGAAAATATCATTAATAGTAATTGAGAAAAACAGGGTAGCACATGAAATGTACAAAAAGAGAGGATTTTATAAAGAGAATATCATAAGCTATTGGATTGAGTTATAACAAATGTAAAATAAAAGCCAAAGATGTAATTAGAACATTTTGGGCTTTTATTTATTAGACACAGAACTAATTAAAAATATTAATCTGGGGAAATATATTAATGTATCATTTAAGTGATGTTATAAGTTAAAAATTTAGTTAACAGAACTTTATAGAAGGAGGGAGATAAATGAAAATAACATTCAATGGAGATCCAATCACTCTTGTAGAAAATCAAGTAAAGGTAGGAGATACCGCACCAGATTTTTTAGTTGTAGATAATACTTTAAAGGATTTTACATTAGCTGATACAAATGGAAAAAGAATATTTGTATCAGTACCATCACTGGATACTTCTGTTTGTGATATGGAAGTAAGAAGGTTTAATGAAGAGGCTTCAAAGCTTGATGATGTTACAGTTTATGTAATATCTATGGATTTACCTTTTGCACAAGTAAGATGGTGTGGAAATGCTGGAGTAGATAGAGTAAAAACAGTCTCAGACTATAAGCAAAAGAGTTTTGGTAAAAATTATGGAGCATTGATTGAAGAATTTTGTTTTTTAACAAGAGCTATATTTGTAGTAGATGAAAACAATAAAATTACATATGTTGAATATTGCAAAGATGTTATAAATGAGCCAGATTATGAAGGTGCTTTAAATGCTGTAAAATAAGCTTTATTATATAGAGGTTTATATATAATAAGTAATACTAGAATAATTTAATAATTCATAAGAGAAATTTTTAAAAAGTTATATTAATAAGTATGAATGTAACTTAAGCTTAAAATTATTTCTTATGAGTTATTTTTTTGAAAAGATTTATTGTTTAATAAGTTGAAGTTAATTAAAAAATATATAATAATAAAAGTGATATAGATATAAATTCTTTATTTAGATAATATTACAAAAAAAAAGCAGTATATTTGGAAATATTGCATATGGTTGAAAACAGTTACAAGGTGTACAATAAATATATCAAGTGAAGTTAATTTATGGGAGGAATAAAAATGGCAAATTTATCATTACAACATATTTATAAAATATATCAAGGTGACGTAACAGCAGTTAAAGATTTTAATTTAGAAATTGAGGATAAAGAATTTATTGTATTCGTTGGACCATCAGGCTGTGGTAAATCAACAACATTAAGAATGATTGCAGGACTTGAAGATATATCAAAAGGTGAACTATACATTGGGGACAAGTTAGTAAATGACGTAGAGCCTAAAGAAAGAGATATAGCAATGGTTTTCCAAAACTATGCATTATATCCACATATGACAGTTTTCGATAATATGGCATTTGCTTTAAAATTAAGAAAGGTTCCAAAAGCAGAAATTGAACAAAAAGTTACAGAAGCAGCAAAGATTCTAGATATTGAACATTTATTAAAGAGAAAACCAAAGGCTTTATCTGGAGGTCAAAGACAAAGAGTTGCTTTAGGAAGAGCTATCGTTAGACATCCAAAAGTATTCTTAATGGACGAGCCTTTATCAAACTTAGATGCTAAGTTAAGAGTTCAAATGAGAACTGAAATAATAAAGTTATATAGAAAATTACAAACTACATTTATATATGTAACACATGACCAAGTAGAAGCTATGACAATGGGGACTAGAATTGTTGTTATGAAAGATGGTGTTATTCAACAAGTTGATTCACCACAAAATATTTATAATTATCCTGCAAATCTTTTCGTTGCTGGATTTATTGGAAGTCCACAAATGAACTTCTTAGAAGGTAAAGTTGAAAAAGAAGGAAATGAAGTTGTTGCAGTATTTGGAGATAACAAAATAGTATTCCCTAAAGAAAAGGCTCAAACTTTAGTTAAAGAAGGATATGTTGGAAAGGCTGTAACATTAGGTATAAGACCAGAACACTTAAGTGATGATACAGAACTTATTGAAGCAAATCCAAATAGTATAGTTAAGGGACATGTTGAAGTTATAGAACTTATGGGAGCAGAAAGTTACATTTATACTAGATGTGGAAAAGATCCATTAAATGTAAGAGTTGAAGGAACAACTAACTTAAAAATTGGAGAAGTTGCAAAACTTCATTTAAGAGCAGAAAAGTTACATGTATTTGATAAAGAAACAGAAATAAGAGTTGTATAATAATTAAATTTCTGGAGGAGATATTGTGAAGTGTATTGAGAAGCTGGTAAATGAAATATATATTAGTTGTAAAATACCTTTTCAATTAATAATTAATGAAGTAGGAGAATTTTCTACACCGAAATTTGATTTAGGACAAGATTGTATAGAAAAATATTTTTGTTATAATAACACTGAGTGTTGCATAAGAGTAAATGCAGCACTCAGTGTTGCAATTAATTTACTACAATTTTGTATAGAAGAAAAATTAAAGGATGTATACTTAAATAGAAATAGTATAATTTCATTATTATTAACTGGGAAGGAAGTAGAGGATGAAGTAATAAAAGCAAGTTGGCCAGTTATTACAAAAGAATTTAAGTTAATTAATATATATGTAGATAATTATAGTGATGAATTATTGTCATATATTAAGCAGGTTTATTTAGACAGTGATATTGAAATATTATTTTATAATGGTAGTATACTTATGATTGGTAGATTTGAGGATGTATTAGAGCACGCACAAAGTATAAAGGACACCATAGAAAGTATAGTATCAGGAAAATGTTACATAAGTTATTGTGAAGTTGATAATTACTTCAAAATGAAAAAATACTATGAAGATACTTGCTATAAAATTCAATTAGCAATTAAATATAATATTATTGAAAGTATCTTTGATTCAGATAAACTTATATTAGAAGGGATAATAGATTCTGTATCAGATAAGATGAAACAGGATATTTATGATAAATTTAAAAATGGTATATCAAAATTAGATAATGAAATGATTAAAACTATGGAAGTATTTTTTAAACATGGATTAAATATAAGTGAAGCAGCCAAAGAACTGTATATTCATAGAAATACTTTAATATATAGATTAGATAAAATTCAAAAGTACACCAATTATGATATAAGAAATTTTAATGAAGCAGTATTATTAAAAATAATTTTCTTTATTTGGAAAGAAAAAAAAGCTTGAAAATGTTTTCAAATTAGTGTATAATAATATAGGAAACGATACCAACACACTTAAGCAAAGAAGAAGTTTTTATATTTCTTCAGTTTCTACCAAGATTTTTAGTACTGAAATCTTGGTAGAAAAAATTTTTAGAAAAAGCGGAAACGATACCAAGAATATATTTATGTTGAAGAAATTTTATTATATTAAGGGAGTTTTTTATATGAATATAAGAGATATTGCAAGGATTTCAGGAGTTGGAGTTAGCACTGTATCACGTGTACTAAACAATCATCCTGATGTAAAAGAAAGTACTCGTGAAAATGTTTTGCGTGTAATAAAGGAAAGTAATTATGTACCTAATAACAGTGCAAGAATATTAAAGCAAAATAATACTAAAAATATAGGAGTTTTAGTTAAAGGGGTTTTTAACCCATTTTTTTCTGAGTTAATAAATGTTATAGGGAGTAAAATAAACGAACATAAATATACAATGATACTTCAACAAAATGATTATGTATTAGAGCATGAAGTTGAAAATATAATTTCATTCGTAAAGGAAAAGAGACTTCAAGGAATAATATGCCTAGGAGGAAACTTTGTAGATTTAGATGAAGATAGTTTTAAAAATATTGATGTTCCTGTTATTTTAACATCTGTTAATACATTATCACCATTAGGTAAAGATAAATATTCTACAGTTGGAATTGATAATTTACAATCTGCATATGATGCTACAGATTACTTAATAAAAAAAGGTCATAAAAATATAGCTTTAATGATTGGTGAAGAAAATGACTTTTGTGTTAGTTGGTGGAGATATAAGGGATATGTTAAAGCTCTACAAGAAAATAATATTGAGATTAATGATGATAATCTTATTATAGGGGATTATGATAGTAAAATTGCATATGAAGTAACTATGGAGTTTTTAAAAAAGCGTAAAGATATTACAGCTATTTTTGCAATTTCTGATTTTATGGCAATGGGGGTAGCTAAAGCAGTAACAGATAGTGGATTGACTGTTGGAAAAGATATATCAATAGTTGGGTTTGATGGTATGGATGTAAGTTGTTATTATAACCCGGGTATTACGACTATAAAACAGCCAAAGGAAGATATAGCAATAAGAAGCGTAGAGCTTCTATTTGATCTATTAAACGATAAATGTAAAAATCAACATATTTTATTGGATACAGAGCTAATAGAAAGAGAATCGTGTGCAGATTTAAATTAATTAGAAATGTTTAGTATCTATAAAATAGTTTATATATAATAAAATATAGTGTTATAAAAGGAGCAGAGATATATGGAAAGAAGTGCAGGAGTTATAATGCATATTGCATCACTACCGGGGAAATTTGGTATTGGAACTTTAGGAAAAGAAGCATATGAATATGTAGAATTTTTATTTAAGTCAGGAATAAAATATTGGCAAATATTACCGTTGGGGCAAACAGGATATGGTGATTCTCCATATCAATCATTTTCAGCATTTGCTGGGAATCCATATTTTATTGATTTTGATATTTTAAATAAGGAAGGTCTTTTAAATAAGGGTGAATATATTAATGAAAGTTATGGAGATAACCCTGAATATATAGATTATGGCCTTTTATTTAATGTTAAATATACCGTATTAAGAAGAGCGTATAACAATTTTAAAGGTATAGATAATTTATCTTTAAAGGAAGATTTTTATAAGTTTATTAAAGATAACAAAGAGTGGCTGGATGATTATTCTTTATATATGTCAGTTAAAGAAAAGTTTAATCTTGTAAGTTGGCAAGAGTGGGATGAAGATATAAAGAAGAGAGTACCTGAAGCAATGGAAAGATATAGACAGGAACTAGCTGATGAAATTACATTCTGGTCATTTATACAATTTATGTTCTTTAAGCAATGGAATCAATTAAAAGCTTATGCAAATGAAAAAGGTATAGATATTATAGGAGATATGCCAATTTATGTAGCAGAAGATAGTGCTGATGTGTGGAGTAATCCAGAAGCATACTTAATTGATAAAGATACTTTAAAACCTATTTCAGTTGCAGGATGTCCGCCAGATGCATTTTCAGAAACAGGGCAATTATGGGGTAATCCATTATACGATTGGGGTTATATGGAGAAAACAGGTTATAAATGGTGGATAAAGAGAGTTGAAGAGAGTTTAAAACTTTATGATGTTGTAAGAATAGATCACTTTAGAGGCTTTGAAAGTTATTGGGAAATACCTTATGGTGAAGAAACTGCTATAAATGGTAAATGGGTAAAAGGTCCAGGAATTAAGTTGTTTAATGCTATTAGAGAAGAGTTAGGAGAAATTAATGTTATAGCCGAAGATTTAGGGTTTTTAACAGATGAGGTTAAAGACTTCTTAGAAGAAAGCAAATTCCCAGGGATGAAGGTACTACAGTTTGCATTTGATGCTAGAGAGGAAAGTAATTATTTACCACATACTTATACAAATAATTGTATAGCATATACAGGAACTCATGATAATGATACATTTAGAGGTTGGTTAGAAGTAACAGGAAGTAAGGAAGATGTAGAGTACTGTAAAGAATATTTAGCTTTATCTGAAGAAGAGGGCTATAATTGGGGATTTATAAGAGGGGTATGGAGCAGTGTAGCTGATGTATCAGTTGCTTTAATGCAGGATTTTTTAAATTTAGGCAATGAAACAAGGGTAAATTTTCCGTCTACATTAGGTGATAATTGGAAATGGAGACTTAAAGAGGGTAGCTATACAACTGAATTAGCAAATAAGATATATAGATATACTAAAATATATGGAAGATGTAAATAGGATAAAAAGGCTGCTGCTAAAAGGTGCAACAGCTTTTTTATAAGAAGTACAATTGAATTTTAAACAAAATAAGTTATTTAACAAGTAGGATTTTAAATTTTATTACCTAAATTTAAGGTAGTGATGTTTTTCATAAATTTATATTATCTTACATAAATATAGATATATCAATCAATATTTATAAAGGATACAATTTTTATGAGTAAGAAAAGTATATATGATTTTTTTATAGGATTATTAGCATTAATGCTTTCACTAATGTTAGTGATTGAGATATTTATTAATATACCTAATGAAGTTAAATGGACTTTTTATTATATAGATAATATAGTAAGATTAATTTTTATAGGTGATTATTTTACTAGATTATCAATAAGTAAAGGGAAAAAGCAATTTATAAAGAAAAATAAAATTGATTTATTTTCGATTTTTCCTATAAAGTTTTATATAAGGATTTTGGGTTTTACAATTTTACCTAATATGATTAATCCATCATATTGTATAAAAATAATTAAATCTATGATGCTTGTAATATGTGCTATAAAATTTAAAATTAGAGTTAAAGATGAAATACGTAAAAATAGATTAAATTTTTTATTAGTGATTTCTACAATATTTATTGTTATAGGTGCAGTCTTAATTTCACTTGTAGAAGGAATGCCTCTAGGGGATGCGTTATGGTGGAGTTTTGTAACTTTTACAACAGTAGGCTATGGAGATGTATTATTAAAAACACAGCTGGGAAGAACTATTGCAGTATTATTAATGATAATAGGAATAGGGATTATTGGTGTTATAACTACTAGTTTAACATTGTCTATTATAGGAGGGAGAAAAGGCTTTAAAAAGACATATAAAGATAGGGTTATCGATGATGTAAAAAGTATGTTAGATAATTATGATGAGTTAACACCTGAGGATATTGATAATATTGCTAAAATTTTAAAATCATTAAAGGAATAAATGGAAAATAATTCTTGAAAATAAGTTTGAAGTAATTTAAAATTAAATTAATAGTTATTTATGCAGGTGTGCTGGAATAGGCAGACAGGATAGATTGAGGGTCTATTAAGGGAATCCTTGTGTGGGTTCAAGTCCCACCATCTGCACCAATTATTATACTATAGACTATTTCAACAAAAAGATGCAGAGTTTGATAGCTAAATTACAAAAGATAAGCTGTTATTTGTATTTATTTTTAGAAATAGTTTTTTTGTTATATATTAAGTAAGGAAAGGAAATAAAAAATGAAAAAAATAGTAATATTAGATGGTAAAACATTAGGAGATATAAAATTAGAAAAATTAAGTGAAATTGGAGAAGTTAAATATTATGACACTACTGATATTAGTGAAGTAAAAGAGAGGATAAGTGAAGCTAATATAGTATTAACTAATAAAGTAGTTTTAAATAGAGAAAATTTAAGTGATGCAAATAATTTAGAATTTATAGCAGAGGTAGCTACTGGGTTTAATAATATAGATGTAGAGTATGCTAAAGAAAAAGGAATAGGAGTAGCTAATGTTGCAGGATATTCTACTAATGCAGTTGTTCAACATACATTTGCAGTTGCTTTAGCTCTATTAGATGAGGTTACTTATTATGATAGTTATGTTAAGAATGGAGAGTATTCAAAATCAGGATTATTTACATGTTTAGATAAGCCTTATTATGAAATTGAGGGTAAAACTTGGGGAATAATAGGTCTTGGAAACATTGGTAGAAAAGTTGCTAAAATAGCTGAAGCTTTTGGAGCTAAAGTAGTATATTATTCAACAACAGGTAATAATTCTAATGATGAATTTAGTAGAGTATCTTTTGATGAGCTATTAAGTAGGAGTGATATTATTTCTATACATGCACCATTAAGTAATAATACTTTAGGATTACTAGATTATGAGGTATTATGTAAAATGAAAAATTCAGCTATATTAGTTAATATGGGTAGAGGGCCTATTGTTGTAGAAGAGGATTTAGCAAGAGCTATTGATGAAAATAAAATTAGAGGAGCTGCTTTAGATGTATTTGAAGTAGAACCAATAAATATAAATAGTCCTCTTTTAACAATGAAAAATAAGGATAAAATAATATTATCTCCTCATATAGCGTGGGCAAGTGTAGAAGCTAGAGAAAGGTTATTTAACGAGGTTGTAGAAAATATAATAGCATTTTATAATGGTGAAATTAGAAATAGAGTAGATAAATAAATATAGTATATTAATTGACAGAAATATACTTTTATAGTAAAATTATAAAAAGTCATAAAAAAGCAAAGATTGAGAGTAGTAGAAAATGAGTAATTTTTCAGAGAGTAGACGGGGCTGTGAGTCTATAAATTAATATTTTTGAACTCGCTCATGAGCTATAGAGATGAAATTTTAGTAGTCTTTATCGGAATAATACCCGTTATTTTAATTAAGTGAAATTTTGGATGGTACCGCGTAAACACGCTCCAATATAAGGTGTGTTTGTGCGGTTTTTTTTTTTGCTTTATTTTAAATGGCTTATTGCAAATCTATTATATTTAAATTTAAAGGGGGCTTTTATAAATGTTAAACTATAATAAGTATAGAAGATTTGAAACAATAAATTTTAAGGAAAGAACTTGGCCCAACAATAATGTTGAAAAAGCGCCAATATGGTGCAGTGTAGATTTAAGAGATGGGAATCAGGCTCTTATAAATCCAATGAATATAGATGAAAAGATAGAGTTCTTTAATTTGTTAGTTAAATTGGGGTTTAAGGAAATAGAAGTTGGTTTTCCATCAGCATCTCAAATAGAGTATGATTTTTTAAGAAGATTAATTGACGAAAATTATATTCCTGATGATGTAGTAGTTCAAGTATTGACACAGGCAAGGCCACATTTAATAGAAAAAACTTTTGAAGCGTTAAAAGGAGTTAAACAAGCCATAGTGCATATATATAACTCTACATCTGTGTTACAGAGAGATGTTGTTTTTAATATGAGCAAAGAGGAAATAAAGAAAATTGCTATAGAGGGAACAGGGCTTGTAAAAAAATATTCTTCAGACTTTGAAGGGAAAATATTTTTAGAATATTCACCAGAAAGTTTTACTGGTACAGAAGTAGAGTATGCTCTTGAAGTATGTGATGCAGTTGCAGATGTTTGGGAAGCATCACAAGATAATAGAATAATAATAAATCTTCCATCAACTGTTCAAATGGATACACCTAATATTTTTGCTGATCAAATAGAATATATGTGTAGAAATTTTAAAAGTAGGGATAGAGTTATAGTAAGTGTTCATCCTCACAATGATAGAGGAACAGGTGTAGCTGATGCAGAATTAGCACTTTTAGCTGGAGCTGATAGAGTAGAAGGAACATTATTTGGTAATGGGGAGAGAACAGGTAATGTTGATATATTGACTGTTGCATATAATATGTTTTCACATGGTGTAAATCCTATGTTAAATCTTGAAAATATAAATGAAATAATTGAAACATATGAAAGGTGTGTTAAGATACCTGTTCATGTAAGACACCCTTATGCTGGTAATTTAGTGTTTACGGCATTCTCAGGCTCTCATCAAGATGCTATAAATAAAGGAATGAAGAAGTATGAAGAAAGAGGAGCTAAATTATGGCAAGTACCTTATTTACCTGTTGATCCAAGTGATTTAGGAAGAGAATATGAGCCTTTAGTAAGGATAAATAGCCAATCAGGAAAAGGGGGAGTAGCCTTTGTAATGGATCATTGTTTTGGATATAAGTTACCAAAGGCAATGCAACAAGAGTTTGCAGAAGTAGTACAAAAGATTTCTGAAGTTAAGGGAGAAGTTCAGCCAAATGAAATTCTAGAAGCATTTAAGAAAGAATATTTAGAGTTAGATGAACCATTTAAATTAATAAATATAGCTATATCTGATGTAAATCATGGAGGTAATGTAACTACTAAAGTTAATGCAAAAATTAAATATAATGATGTAGAAATTGATATAGAAGGTGTTGGTAATGGTCCTATAGACTCTTTAGGTAAAGCTTTATATAAAAGTAATCTAATAAATATATCTATTATGGATTATAAGGAGCATGCATTAAGTAAAGGGTCAGAAGCAGAAGCTGCAGCTTATGTATACATGAAGAGAGATGATATAGGTAAGAAAACATTTGGTGTTGGAGTTGATAGCAATATAACACGTGCATCTATAAAATCTATAATTAGTGCAATAAATAGATTGTATAAATTGTAAAAAATACATTGATTTTTTTGAAATTAATGTATATAATGACTTTATAATTTAATATGTTCGGATGAAGGTAATGGGAGAGCGATTTGAATCCACCGAAGAAGTAAATCTTTCAGGTATTAGGACCGTTACTGGACGAGCCTCTGGAGAGACTCATATTAGAGCACCGAAGGAGCAAGGTTTAATTTAAATTAAACTGAAACTCTCAGGTAAAAGGACAGGGGATAAAAGTGATTATAGTGAAAAAATAAATTGAATGTAAGGTGTAGGTCTACAAGTAGTTACGTGGAGATAGAAAAAATGAAATATAAATTCTAGGTGAAAATTTCACAGTTACTGGAAAATAAATATTTCATTTTTTCGCTTATACGCAACGAACAATTTAGATATTAAACTTATAGTTACTTTTAATCTCCTCCTATAAATTTATTTTTAAGGGGGATTTTTTTATGGAAATTTTTAAATCAATTGAACAACTATTAAACAGTATTAATGGTATAGTATGGGGACCACCTTTACTTATATTATTAGTCGGAACAGGAATTTATTTTACTTTTAAGTTGAAATTATTACAAATATTTAAGCTACCGTTAGCTATTAAATATTTATTTTCAAAAGATGATGAAGAGTATGATGAAGATGCAAAGGGAGATGTATCAAGTTTTGCGGCACTTTGCACTGCTTTATCAGCAACTATAGGAACTGGAAATATTGTAGGTGTTGCAACTGCAATAGCAACAGGTGGGCCAGGAGCTCTTTTATGGATGTGGGTAGCAGCATTTTTTGGTATGGCGACTAAATATGCTGAAGGTGTTTTAGCAATTAAGTATAGGGATGTAGATGAAAATGGTCAAATGTCTGGTGGTCCTATGTATTATATAGAAAGAGGAGTAGGAAATAAATTTTTAGCTAAGATGTTTGCTGTTTTTGGTGTTGCAGTAGCACTTTTAGGAATAGGAACATTTGGACAAGTAAATTCTATAGCATCAGCGGCTAAGATAGTATTTAATGTTCCATTATGGATTAGTGCAATAATTATTACTGTTTTAGTAGCATTAATCACATTAGGTGGTATAGAGAGAATATCAAAGGTTGCTGAAAAAATAGTGCCAACAATGGCAATCTTATATATATTAGGAGCAGTGATGCTATTAATCTTTAATTTTAAAGCTATACCAGGAGCTATTAAGTTAATACTTTATAGTGCAATTAATCCTAGAGCAGCATTAGGTGGTGCAGTAGGTATAACTTTAATAATAGCAATTCAAAGAGGAGTAGGAAGAGGTGTATTTTCTAATGAGGCTGGGTTAGGAAGTTCACCAATAGCAGCTGCTGCAGCTAAAACAAAGTCTCCAGTTAAACAAGGATTAATTTCAATGACTGGAACATTTATAGATACAATAATAATTTGTACAATGACAGGATTAGCTATAGTTTTAACAGGAAGTTTTAATAGTGGGCTTGAAGGGGCTGAAATGACAACATTAGCTTTTCAACAAGGTTTACATTTTGCAGTTTTAGGGAAATATATAGTAAATATAGGGTTAATATTTTTTGCATTTACTACTATTATAGGATGGAACTATTATGGTGAGAGATGTATTGAATATTTAGTCGGTGTAAAAGGTATAAAGTTATATAAATTTGTATTTATAGCATTTGTAGGGGTAGGACCTTTCTTATCATTAGATTTAGTCTTTATAATAGCGGATATAGTAAATGGATTAATGGCATTACCTAACTTAGTTGGATTAATAGCATTGAGGCATGTAGTTATAAATGAGACTAATGAGTTCTTTGAAAAGTTAAAGAAGGAAAACAAAATAGCAGAAGATAATAAGTTACAAGTTAATTAGAGAATAAGGGATCTATATATATTATTAGGATATATATGGATCCCTTTGCTTTTTAAAAAAGTAAAATAAGTAATAAACATCTAATAAATTCATATTATTAAATGTAATAAAAAATATATATAAAGGCAAAATAATTACAAAAAGAATATTAATTTATAGATACTAAAATTATAGATAGTATTTTAAAATTTATAGGAGAGTTTAGAATGAAAAAAAAAATAAGATATAATGGATTAAGGAGCTATACTCAAAGAAATAAAAAAATAAAGTTAGAAAAAATATGTATAGCCAGTATATTTATAATTTTTACATTATATATAATGATTTTGAACTTAAGAAGTAATATTTCTGAAGAAATAAGTGATTTGAAAGAAATAGTAGCTATGGAAAATAATACCCAAGAAGCTACTTTAGAAGAAAGTAAGGTAGATCCTACTAATCAAGAGGTATATTCTAATACATATATAGATAGTGAAAAGATGGCTTTTATAGAAAGTATATCGGAAGGAGCTATTAGTAATTATAATAAGTATGGAATATTACCATCAATAACTATGGCACAAGCAATATTAGAATCAGGGTGGGGAAACTCTGAATTAGCAGTTACACATAATAATTTATTTGGAATAAAAGCTGATTTAAGATGGAATGGTGCTGTTGCTACTATAGTTACAAATGAAAATTATAATGACGCTACAGTAGCTAATTTTAGAAAGTATGATAGTATTAATGAATCAATTGAAGATCATGGAAAGTTTCTATATGAAAATTCAAGATATGCTGAATATGGATTATTTGATGGAAAAGATTATAAAGCTCAAGCACAAGCTTTAGAAGATGCAGGTTACAGCACAGTTAAAAATGAGAATGGAGAGCCAATATATGCTGATAAATTAATATCACTCATAGAAAAATACAATCTAATGCAATATGACTAAATTGTTCGTTACGTGGAAGCGAAAAAATGAAATATTTATTTTCCAGTAACCGTGAAATTTTCACCTAGAATTTATATAATTGATTCCGTAAAGTTTGCTAAAGTTTTTAAACTCGCTATTCGCTCAAACAGTAAAAACTTCTTTACGCAACTTTACTACATCAATTATTAAATTCTACGGCTTAATTTAAATGGTCTTTCCAAATAAATATTTCATTTTTTCTTTTTTCACGTAACTAATTATAACCTTGCACCTTATAGTTAATCATTTCTGGCTACATATATATGACAAATAATTAACTTTTAAGGTGGCACTTGCTGAACAATACTTCTAATAGCGTTCTGTGAAGATATGTTCTTGAGGGAGTGTTTCTATTTTCTTTTGATAAAGTTCATCAACTCTGATAAAGCGATTACCTTTTTTGATATTTTTAATAAACTTTTCAATGGATCTTTCTTCACCTTGAACTTCCATTTCTACCATGCCATTATTCATATTTCTAACCCAGCCAGTTAAATCTAATGTACGAGCATTCATTGTACAGAAGAATCTGAATCCAACGCCTTGTACACGACCTTCAACAATTATATAGTATCTAATCATAAGTTCCTCCTTTTATAAACAACCATATATTTAGAATTATATCATATATAAAAATAGTAGCTATAATATATAATTTTAAAACTCCAAAATTAAAGTTTGGGAAAATTACTGATAAAATCTTAGATTTATAAGGTTAGAGAAATAAAAAAGACTATAAATATAATAGAAGGGAAAGAAGGAAACATAAAAAAATAATGCAGAAACTATTTAATAAGTTTCTGCATTATTTTTTATTGAGAAAGTACTTCTGTAAAAGCATTCTCATATAGTTTTAATGTTTCATTATCTAAATTTGTAAATAGCACACATTTAGATAATGTTTCTTCAGATGGATATGCAGCAGGATTATTTTTAGTATCTTCATCAAGTAAATTATAAGCTGCAGTATTAGGTGTAGAGTATCCAATATAATCTACATTTTCTTTAGCATTTTCAGGGTCACATAAGAAGTTTATGAAAGCTTCAGCAGCGGCTTTATTAGGTGCATCCTTTGGAATACATAAAGCATCTACCCATTTATTAGATCCTTCTTCAGGTACAACATACTTCATATCAGGATTTTCATTCATTATATAAATTGCATCACCAGACCAAACTGTAGCAAGCATTTTTTCTCCTGAAATCATATTATCTTTAACTTCATCAACGACATAAACTGGATTAGTTAATTTTCTTTGATTTAATAACTCTTCTTTAGCAGCATTTATCTCGCTAGAATCTGTAGAATTTATAGAGTATCCAGCTTTTATTAAAGAAATAGCCAAAGAATCCCTAAGAGAATTGAACATATAGACTTCATCTTTATATTTAGAATCCCAAAGTATATCCCAACTAGTTACAGGTTCTGTAATTCTTGTACTATCATAAATTATACCTATAGTTCCCCACATGTAAGGTACAGAATACTCATTTGTAGGATCGTAAGATAAGTTTTTATAATTATCTCCTATATTTTTATAATTAGGAATGTTATTAAAGTCTATCTTTTCTAATAAGTCTTCTTCTATCATTTTTTCAATCATATAGTCAGATGGTACAACTAAGTCATAAGTACCAGGATTAGTTTTAACTTTTTGATACATTATTTCATTAGTATCATAAGTTGAATAGTTTACTTTAATTCCTGTTTCCTTTTCAAATTTTCTGATAAGTGCCTCATCGATGTAATCACCAACGTTAAAGAAGTTTAATGTTCCATTTTCTCCAGCATTACTACCTCCACACCCAACAAAAAGAGAAGTTGTTAGTAAAGTTGCTGAAACTAATGCTGCTAATTTTTTAAATTTTTTCAATTTATTCACCCCTTGAAGTAAATTCTTTTCTATTTACAATTAATAATAAAATTAATACTGTTATAAACATTAAAGTAGATAATGCGTTAATTGAAGGATTAATTCCTTTTCTAGCCATAGAGTAAATTTCAATAGAAAGATTAGTTACTCCAGGACCAGTTGTAAAGAAGCTAATTACAAAGTCATCAATTGACATTGTAAAGGCCATTAATAAACCAGCAACTATACCAGGCTTTATTTGAGGTAAAATTATTTTTCTCATAGCATATCCTGGTGTTGCACCTAAATCTAGGGCTGCTTCAGTTATATTAGAAGGTAGTTGTCTTAATTTAGGTAATACAGATAATACAACATATGGAATATTAAATGTAATATGTGCTAAAAGCATTGTTGTAAATCCAAATTGAGCATTTATTCCTATTTTATTTAATATAGGAAAGATAAATATAAACAAACTCATTATAGATATACCTGTAACAATATCAGGGTTTAATACAGGTAGATTATTTATATTTAATAAAGTTTTTTTAGGAAGTCCTTTCATTCTATGAATTCCTATAGCTGCAAATGTACCTATTATTGTAGCAACGATAGATGAAATAACAGCTATTATTATTGTGTACTTTAATGCTTCCATTATTCTAGCATTTTGAAAAAGTTGGGTATACCATCTTAAAGTAAAACCACTCCATTTTCCCATAGATTTTGAATCATTAAAGGAGAATACCATTAAGGTAACTATTGGTGTATAAAGAAATATAAAAATTAATATTAAGTAAAATCTTTTAATGAAAGATTCAAGTTTTCTTATCATAGTATATTTCCTTCCTATTTATCATCTTTACCTTCAAATTTATTCATGAAGGCCATTGAAATTAATATTATTATCATCATAAATATTGCAATAGCAGAACCAAAGTTCCAATCGCCCATTGTTGTATATTGTGTTTCAATTAAATTACCAAGTAACATGTATTGACCGCCACCTAGTATTCTTGAAATAACAAATGTAGAAACAGCAGGCATAAATACCATTGTAATTCCTGAAATAACACCAGGCATACTTAAAGGTATAATTATTTTAGTGAATATTTTCTTTCTATTTGCACCTAAATCGGCAGCTGCATTAATTAGGTCTTTATCCATTTTTGTAAGAACAGTATATATAGGTAATATCATAAATGGTAAAAAGTTATATATCATACCTAAAAGTACTGCAAAATCATTATAAAGAATATCAATACGAGAAAATCCTAAAGCAACTAAAAAGTTATTAATAAGTCCATTTTTACCTAAGATAGGAAGCCATGCATAAGTTCTAAGTAAGAAATTCATCCACATTGGAACGATAAAAAGCATAATTAATATATTTCGCTTTCCTTCTTTCATTTTAGAAATTAAATATGCAACAGGATATCCAAGGACAAGACAGCCTAATGTAGCTTCCGCAGCTAAAAGTAAACTTCTCCAAAATACTTTTAAATAATTAGGATCAATTAATCTTTTGAAGTTTTCAAGAGAAAAGCTATAATTATCTCCAGATTTTACTGTAAAACTAAAAAAAACTACAATTAAAAGTGGAATAACAATAAAAAGAGCACTCCAGACAATATAGGGTGATGCTGGAAGTATACCTTGATTATTTTTATTTTTCATGAGTCTCAACCTTTCTCATTATATGAATTGCTTCAGGATCTATAATTAATCCTACAGTACTGCCAACATTTGCACTTTTTATATTATGTATTATCCACTTATCATTTTCAGTTTCTACTTCTATTTCATAATGAACACCTTTAAAGATTACTGAGTTAACTTTTCCAGTTAACATTCCTTTATCAACAGTTGTAATTTCAATATCCTCTGGTCTAATTACAACGTCAATATCTTCATTTTCATTAAAACCACTATCTACACAAGTGAAAACATTATTAGAAAATCTAACTTTGTAATCTTCTATCATAATTCCATTTAATATATTACTTTCTCCAATAAAGTCTGCAACAAAAGCATTAGCAGGTTCATTGTATATATCTTCTGGTGAACCCATCTGTTGAATTACTCCTTTATTCATTACAACAATAGTATCTGACATTGTTAAGGCTTCTTCTTGGTCATGAGTTACAAATATAAATGTTATTCCAAGTCTTTTTTGAATTTTTTTTAGTTCTAACTGCATTTCTTTTCTAAGTTTTAAATCTAATGCACCAAGAGGTTCATCAAGCAAAAGAACTTGTGGTTCATTTACTAAAGCTCTAGCAATAGCAACTCTTTGTTGTTGACCACCACTTAATGATTCAACAGATCTTTTTTCAAAGCCTTCAAGAGCAACCATTTTTAGCATTTCACGAACCTTTTTATCAATTTCTTCTTTAGGAACTTTTTTAATTTTTAATCCAAATGCAATATTTTCATATATATTCATATGAGGAAATAATGCATACTTTTGGAATACTGTATTTAATTGTCTTTTATAAGGTGGTAAATCTGATATGTCATTTCCATCAAAGACAACTTTTCCACTATCAGCAGTTTCAAATCCTGCTATGATTTTAAGCGTAGTTGTTTTACCGCATCCACTAGGACCAAGTAAAGTTAAAAATTCATTTTTACGTATATTTAATGAAAGGTTATCTAAAACAGTATTATCACCATAGACTTTAGAAATACCTTGTATTTCGATAATATTTTGACTCAAAAAAAACACCTCTTTCTTTAATGTTAACACTTTATCTTGTTAGCCAATTGATTAAGTTATAGTAGCTAAATTGAAAATTTAGAATATTACTTAAAATGATGGTGGAGTAGAAATCCAAATAACTTTAGCTGATGTCTTTCCACTGTTGCTTATATAATGATTTGATCTTGGTTTAAAATAAAAACTTTCATTTTTTTTAACTTTGTAAGATTTATCACCAAGATGTAAAGTTATTGTTCCAGATAAAACATAACCAAACTCTTCTCCTTGATGAGGTTCTTCTTCTATATACTTTCCACCTGGATCTAATGTTATCATTATAGGTTCCATTTCATTTTTTTGTGCATTTGGAACTAACCACATTAATTTGTATTTTAAATCATGATTTTCGGTTTCAAACATATCTTCATATTTATAGGTTACTTTTTCATCCTTATCATCACTAAAGAATTCTTTTAAGTTCGTTCCGAGTATTTCAAGAATATCTATTAGTGTAGCGATAGATGGCGAAGTTAAATCATTTTCAACTTGAGATATAAAACCTTTGGATAATTCACATCTATTAGCAAGTTCTTCTTGTGTTAGTCCTTTTTCAATTCTCATTCGTTTTATTTTGTCACCAATTTGCACAATTTCACCTTGCCTTTCAATTAGTTTAATAATAACTATTACTAAACTAAAGGTTTAAAATTACTAAACAAACAATGTTATTATATAGACTTGTAAATGAAAAATCAATATTTTTTTGAAAAATATTTAAATAAAAAATTCTTTATATAACCTTATAAATAAAGGGTTTGAAGAAAGGAAATAAAAAAAAGTTTAACATTTATACATTAAAAGTTTAGTATAACTAAGGAATGGCTAAATTATAAAAAAAAACAAAATACTTAATTTAAGGGGGAATAGCAAATTATATATATAAATTTTCTTAT
>SKEA01000078.1_pt1 | contig 98348 bp, 106 predicted proteins | sample 4826601 | NCBI WGS metagenome assembly SKEA01 (sample SAMN11008821, study PRJNA524170) | human gut metagenome | biome: Human fecal sample; material: Feces; isolation source: fecal sample from pouch patient p13, p53 | host: Homo sapiens | place: Israel: Tel-Aviv | collected 2016-07-06 | reverse complement strand
TAATTGTAATACACCATATGCATCCTGCAAAAACCCATGCCAGTCCACCCAGCAATCCTCCAAATATAAACCAAAGGATATTACCTATAGTTCTCATGACAACACCTCTCCTTATCCAATGTCTAATATTCTTTTGCAATTTTCTCTGTTATCTCATATATTTCTTTGAATTTTTCTAAGTCCTCCGGCGATCTAATCAGCATGATTTCTTCTATTTTTCCAGTCCGTATATCTTTGAATCCTGCTACTTCTTCTCCGGTACAAATGCTTGCACGAATAACAGGTTTCATATGTTCTCGGTCATATGTTTTTTTCACGATTTTCTTTTTGAATAATCCCATTCTACCTCCCCATCTCCGAATATCTTTGACAACAAAATCAACTATTTAATTCCTGGAACATTTTTCTGCCTCAATCGCAAGTACAAACATCAGAGCATCCAACGCATTTCCTGGATCCTGCACATCAATAACATATGTATCAGTCATATGAAACAATTCTTTACTAACCCGTGCAATTGAATAACCGCTTCGATCAAGAATGCTATAATCCCATTCCATAATTGTTCCATCAATATGCCATCCATTATAATCAATATTATAATGTGGTGTCAGGAATGAGAATTCTTTGCTTAAGCATCCGATATAACTGCCGTTTTTATAAATTTCAAATTTAGGAAGGAAGGTAAGAACTTTCTGAACAACCATTCCTACTTCATTTCCATAAGCATCATAAATTGCAAGTTTATGTCCCCAGGACAACTGGCCCTTTACTACATAAACAGTGTTGCCTGCTTCATCATAGATATCATAGCTGTCAAACCATGAAAACAGCCTTTGTTTAAACAATAACTTCATAACTTTTCACCGCTCTCTCCAACAGATATAATTGGTTCTTTATAAGTATCATAATACCATGCCGGAACACCTTAAAAAATATGTAAATCGAAGAATTAACTCATCTTATTTCACGGATTATGATAAAACACATATTACCAGCTATAAATCTCTACTTGTTCACAAAAAGATATAAAAAAGACCATCTACTGCTTGTTTACGGTAAATGATCTTTTCATTGCAATATTTAATTAAATATCATACTGAGCCGATTGTTCACGTATCAATTTACATGTTTCTCATTGTATTGCTCGCCCTATTATAAATACAATTTATTTTCCTTCCTACCGGAACAAACCTTTTTCATTTTCAGTCCAGCGATAAAACTGACAAGCTTACTGTAATTTCTTGCTTTCTTCGGACAGACTGCTACACAGTGCATACAAGAAATACACTTATCCTTATCGGTCATCTTCGGATTGTCCAACGGAATGGCACCTGCCGGGCATTCTTTTGCGCACAGACCGCAGGAAGTGCATTTTCCATTTGCAACAGGTTTGAATGGAACACCACCATATTCTCGATATGGTCTGTTTCCCGGAAATGCAGGTATCCTTTGTGCTTCGCTGTTTTGCATAATCTTTGCGGCAAATTCCAGCAATTTCTTTTCATCCTGCTGATCCGGGCGTCCGGTTCCAAATTGGTGCATCAGGGAATGCTCTGCGACTGCCTCCATTCCTGCGATACATACAAATCCTGATGCCTCCAGAACATCCTGTAGTTCCAATAGCGTATCATCAATCATACGGTTTCCAAATACTGCCACAAGAATTGCTTTCGTACCATCTGCCTTTACTTTGCAGAACATATCCGTTACAACTGCTGGAATGCGTCCACCGTAAGACGGTACAGCAACCAAACATAGGTCCTTTTTTTCAAATTTCACCTTCATGAGTTTATCTGATTCTTTAATTAGGTCGATTTCTTCAGCATCCAGCTTCGTCCCTTTCGCAACAATATCTGCTACTTTCTCTGTACCCCCTGTCGGGCTGAAAAATATGTTATAAAATCTCATAATGATCCTCCTACTGATTCCGATTTGTTTATTGCCCTTTTATAACGGTTGACCAATTGTTTTCAATCGTCTTTATATGTTTGAAAGGAATTCTTCTATCAAACTATTTATCATCTCCGGTTTATCTGTATTAGAATTATGACCGGCCCCTTCAATCCACTTTAAAGGAATTTTCGTTTTTCGATGCCATTCTCTGTTATACCTTATGCATGAACCGGCATGATCCTTTGTACCACATATCAACAGGGAAGGACATTTGATTTCATAAGGCAGATCCTTTTCCATTGCCTCTGCCAGAATACGAAATCCATGCCCGGCAATTTGTGCATAACGATGCTGATCACCATCATAGACCAGCATCATTTCCTTCATCAGGTTTCTGCCATAATTAGAAGTTGCAACTCCCTTTGTTCCGGATTTCAAAAGCAACTTCCATGGGTAATGTGCATATACTGGTTCCATTCTTTTCAGAAGCCAGATCTCCACTGCTGTCACATAGTTTCTCTGGAGCGGTGCTGAATCAATGGAAATAAAACCTGCCAGCCGGTCAGGATACAATTGTGCATAAGCCTGTCCCACATATCCTCCCATTGATTGACCTATTATAATTGGTTTTATGATTTCTTCTTTTTCAAGAATCACATTCAGCCATTTTGCCTTATCAAACAGATCAAAGTCAAAGCGGAACGGCCAGGAAGAGGCATGAGCCGGTGCATCCCATACAATAATATTATATTTTCCATCGAAGTACTCAACCTGTTTATCAAATAATCTATGGTCAGCAGTCAGCCCTGGTAAAAATACAAGCGTCGTTGTATCCAAACTCAGATTATTTGACCAATAGTGAATTGTTCCGCAAGGAGTTTGATATGTACTTTCCTTCAACAAATCCACCTCCGCAATTTTCATTTTTCTCAGTTACACAAACTGAAAAACTTTAACTATTTTCATATTGGTTTTTTATATCAAATACAGTCTGCTACATCTCATCCGGCTTTTGACCATCGTGGGCTTTCCATTGACACTCCGTCAATTTCATATCTGTAAATACCGCTTTAAACGATGAATCTTCCGGACTGCATGCATAAATTCCAAATTTGATTTTTCCTGCACCAGCCCACATATGACAAATCCTCATTTGCTTAAACCGTATTCCATCCTCAGAACATTCAATGCAATAATCATCTTCACGTCTACTGAGACGATACCACATAGATTTAATCTCTGCATCAATTTCCGTAGTTGCCCAATCTGAATATCCATTGTTTGTCACAACACTTCCCAGGTGCTGAAAATAGTCATTCTCATATTCTATAGAACCTTTCAACCAATTCTCACTGTCAAGATACATAACCACACCACACTGATCAAAGCGATGATGGCTTTCCTTAAAATCAGTTTTCACTATAAATGAAAAAAATTTTTCCTCTGTTTCTATCTGCAGAACCGGAGCATTATCATTGCGGAAATGATAGTAAGTTCTTTGCCACAAATCAGTTCCAGGCTGTGTAATAATCTCAATTTTGTCATCTGTCAGCGTGTAATCATCAGGTTCTCTCGTCCACTTAAAATCTTTTATATTCATTTCATTATCCCTCCAAATCCCAATTCACGACATCATTTCTAATACAGATTTTACCGTACTTTTTAATCTCAGTCCATCCTTTATACCCAGGCGATAAAAAAACTCTTCTGTCTCTGCTCCGCTGGCAAATATTTCATCACAATACTTCGTAAGCACTTCCTCTTGTTCCGGAGACAGTGTTTCCAAAAGCTTCTGGTATTCCTTCTCTATATTTTCATTAAATGGCTGTGTATCTTGATTTGATTTCCATTCAGAATATGTTTTGCTCATACGATTGGAGAACATCTTATCAACAGACTCCTCTACGTCTTTTGACATCTTTGAGGGAGACTCTTGCTTTTGAACTTTTTCGTTCTTCGCTTTTTCAAGTGTTGACTCGTCAATATAGTGAATAATTTCTCTCAGATTTGCCTTCATAGATTGCAGGTATTGGTGCTAAAATATAAATAGTACAAACCAAAATGAGAAATTCCAAATACACATAAGCATGATACAATAGAGGCATGCTGAAGGAGGATCTCATATGGCAAAGCAACATGACAAACAATTTAAACTTGATGCAGTCCAGTACTATCAGGATCACAAAGATCTCGGAGTACGTGGATGTGCAGAAAATCTTGGCATCGGATACAGCACATTAACAAAATGGCTGAAAGACTTCCGGGAATCAGGTGATATTCCTGTTCGTGGTTCTGGTAATTATGCATCTGATGAGCAGAAGGAAATTGCCCGTCTCAGACGTGAATTACGTGATGCCCAAGATGCACTTGATGTGTTAAAAAAAGCAATCAACATTCTGGGAAAATGACGGAAGTCATTTATCTTGAAGTGTCTGAGAAGGCGGAAGCTGCCAAAAAGGCTGGACGCCGGGTTTCCGTCTCCGGAATGTTGAAATTTTTAGGTGTCTCTCGCTCAGGATATCTTGCATGGCTCCACCACGTACCTTCTGATACAGAAAAACGTCATAAAGCTGTAAAAGCAAAAATACAGGATATTTATGATGATTCCAAGCAGAACTACGGTGCTCCGAAAATCACTGTAGAACTTCGAAAAACTGGTGAAGTCATTTCGGAAAGAACCGTTGGTACATATATGCGCCAAATGGGAATCCGTGCTCAGTGGAGCAAACCATGGACGATCACCACAAAAGATTCCGATTTCAGCACTGAATTACAAAATATCCTCGATGAGCAGTTTAATCCTGATCGTCCGAATGCAGTCTGGTGTTCGGATATTACCTACATCTGGACAATAGATGGATTTGTCTATCTGACCAGTGTTATGGATTTATTTTCCAGAAAAATCATAGCCTGGACGCTTTCAGAAACACTGGAAGTATCCTGCGTGATTGATACGATAAACAAAGCCAAAGCTCGCCGAAATATCGATCAACCATTAATTATCCATTCGGATCGTGGCAGCCAATATGTTGCAAAGGAATATAAAAAAGCAACCGAAAATATGCAGCGCAGTTATTCGAAGAAAGCTTTTCCGTGGGATAATGCATGCATTGAATCCTTTCATTCTGTTATCAAACGTGAATGGCTCAATCGCTTTAAAATCCGTGATTATAAGCAAGCATACCAGTTGATTTTTGAATATCTGGAAGCTTTCTACAATACGAAACGAATTCATAGCCATTGCAACTATATGTCGCCAAACGAATTCGAACGATTGTATAAAAGAACGAACACTGAGGCTGAGCTTCTGGCAGGTTAAAATGGAGAGAAATTTCTCATTTTAACTTGTACTAAATCTTGACATAGGACCACCGTGACTGGACTTTCACCAGTAAGATTAGTGCCATGCTCGGCACACTAGAAAATATCAGCCCCATCAAATGATGGGGCTGATATGCAACACGAGCCTAGATCTGGTTCATGTAAATCTGCTTTATTCTGTTATGAGATGCCTCACAACAAAACGACTCACAATAAATTATTTAGCTGCCTTCTCAGCAATAGCTGCCTGTGCTGCTGCAAGACGAGCGATCGGTACACGGAATGGAGAACATGAAACGTAATCCAGACCAATCTTGTGGCAGAACTCAACAGATGAAGGATCTCCACCATGCTCACCACAGATACCAACGTGAAGCTTAGGATTAACCGGCTTACCAAGTTTGATAGCTGTCTCCATTAACTTACCAACACCTGTCTGGTCAAGCTTAGCGAATGGATCGCTCTCGAAGATTTTCTTATCATAGTAAGCATTTAAGAACTTACCTGCATCATCACGGGAGAATCCGAATGTCATCTGTGTTAAATCGTTTGTACCGAAGCAGAAGAAGTCAGCCTCTGTAGCGATCTCATCAGCAGTAAGAGCTGCACGAGGGATCTCGATCATTGTACCAACCTCGTACTCAAGGTTTACACCGGCAGCAGCGATCTCAGCATCAGCGGTCTCTACTACGATATTCTTAACATACTTAAGCTCCTTAACTTCACATACAAGTGGAATCATGATCTCTGGCTTAACTGTCCAATCTGCATGCTCCTTCTGTACTTCAATTGCTGCACGGATAACAGCCTTTGTCTGCATCTTAGCAATAGAAGGATAAGTAACAGCAAGACGGCATCCTCTGTGTCCCATCATTGGGTTGAACTCATGAAGTGATGCACAGATAGCCTTGATCTCTTCTACTGATTTATTCTTAGCCTTAGCAAGCTTCTCAATGTCAGCGTCCTCTGTAGGAACGAACTCATGAAGAGGTGGATCCAGGAAACGGATGGTTACCGGGCATCCCTCAAGAGCCTCATAGAGAGCCTTGAAGTCAGACTGCTGATATGGAAGAATCTTGTCAAGAGCAACTTCTCTCTCTTCCTCTGTATCAGAACAGATCATCTCACGGAAAGCAGCGATTCTCTCCGGATCAAAGAACATATGCTCTGTACGGCAAAGTCCGATACCTTCTGCACCGAGCTCACGAGCCTTCTTAGCATCAGCCGGGGTATCAGCGTTTGTACGAACCTTAAGAGTTCTGAACTCATCAGCCCAGGCCATAACACGTCCGAACTCACCAGCGATAGAAGCGTCTACGGTTGGGATCAGTCCAGCGTAAATGTTACCAGTTGTACCATCGATAGAGATCTCAGATCCCTCTGTGAATGTCTGTCCAGCGAGTGTGAACTTCTTGTTCTCCTCGTCCATGTTAATGTCGCCACATCCAGATACACAGCAGGTACCCATACCACGGGCAACTACGGCTGCGTGGCTTGTCATACCACCACGTACGGTAAGGATACCCTGAGCAGCCTTCATACCTGTGATATCTTCCGGAGATGTCTCAAGACGTACAAGAACGACCTTCTCTCCTCTTTCAGCCCAGCTTTCAGCATCGTCAGCTGTAAATACAACCTTACCACAAGCAGCTCCTGGAGATGCTCCAAGACCCTTTCCAAGTGGAGTTGCAGCCTTAAGTGCAGCAGCATCGAACTGTGGATGTAATAATGTATCAAGGTTACGAGGATCGATCATAGCAACTGCCTCTTCCGGAGTCTTATGTCCCTCGTCTACTAAATCGCAAGCGATCTTTAATGCGGCCGGAGCTGTTCTCTTACCGTTACGGCACTGAAGCATGTATAACTTCTTGTTCTCAACAGTAAACTCCATATCCTGCATATCATGGTAGTGATTCTCAAGAGTCTCACATACCTTAAGGAATTCAGCGTATGCTTCTGGGAACTCCTGCTCCATCTGAGCGATTGGCATTGGAGTACGAACACCGGCAACTACGTCCTCACCCTGTGCATTGATCAGGAACTCACCCATAAGCTTGTTCTCGCCAGTTGCAGGATCACGAGTGAATGCAACACCTGTACCAGACTGATCATTTAAGTTACCGAATACCATTGGCATTACGTTAACAGCGGTTCCCCAGGAATATGGGATATCGTTGTCTCTTCTATATACGTTAGCACGTGGGTTGTCCCATGAACGGAATACAGCCTCGATTGCAAGCTTTAACTGCTCTACAGGATCAGAAGGGAACTCTGTTCCTAACTGATTCTTGTACTCAGCCTTGAACTGCTCTGCTAATTCCTTTAAGTCTGCTGCTGTAAGGTCAACGTCAAACTTAACACCTCTGTCAGCTTTCATCTTGTCGATGAGCTGCTCGAAGTATTTCTTACCAACTTCCATTACAACGTCAGAGAACATCTGAATGAAACGACGATATGAATCGTATACGAATCTCTCAAACTTTGGATCTGGGTTACCAGCGATCATAGCTGCTACTACATCGTCGTTAAGACCAAGGTTAAGGATCGTATCCATCATACCAGGCATAGAAGCACGTGCTCCGGAACGTACAGATACAAGAAGAGGATTCTTAAGATCACCGAACTTCTTGCCGTTCTCTTTTTCCATCCAAGCTACACCTTCCATAGCCTGAGCCATAATTTCATCATTGATTTTACGTCCATCCTCATAGTACTGAGTACATGCCTCAGTTGTGATGGTGAATCCCTGTGGTACTGGAAGACCGATTTCAGTCATCTCAGCAAGGTTAGCGCCCTTACCACCGAGAAGGTTACGCATGGTCATGTTACCTTCTTTGAAGGTGTATACCCACTTGTTTGCCATTTGACAATTCCTCCTAATATTTGTTTATTGTATAAATTCGAAAAACGAATAACATGATCCGTTTTCCATAAAGCTGAGCCGTGAACACAGACTTCACGACTATGCTATACTTATTGTAACACAGAATTCGCATTTCGCAAGCATTTTTTACCATAGTTATGCCCCATTGAAAATGTCAACATTTAATGCGAAAGTTTTTTCATGTTTTTTCACATTTGGCAATATGCACATATCAAAGCAACTTTATTTGTGCATATTGTATAATTATATGTTTTTAATGGGTATTGGTGTCGGATCCGGCTCTTGATATGCTGTTATGTGTATTTAAAAATGGGCGCACGAATACCGCCGCCTTCTTAGATGTTCTTTTAAGCTGCAATTTTCTTTAATTCATCATTATATAATTTTTCTGCCGATTGATACTCGAATAGGCGGCGCGGGTAATTATTGATCCACTCCGCTATATTATCTATATCGCCTTGCGTTTTATCGTCAAAATTTACGCCTTTTGGAATGTGGCGGCGTACTAATTTGTTTTGGTTCTCGTTGCTGCCACGTTCCCAACTACTATATGGGTGGCAGTAATAAACCTTTGTTCTATTCTTTTTATTTCTCTTTGATCTTTCCATTCCTTGCCAATCTGCAAACTCTGATCCATTATCTACCGTTATTGTTTTAAAAATCTTTCTGAACGCTGCCCCTGTTTTCCTCTCTAATCTGTCTAATGCCTTTACGACTGCTGCCGCCGTATGCTCTTTAAGTAAAAAAATAATCTCTTTGCGTGTTTTTCTTTCTGTTAAAACCAATAAGGATTTTTTAGACACTCCGCGCGCGCCTACTACGGTATCCATTTCCCAATGTCCGAAGGTTTCCCTTGTGTCTATTTCTTCCGGTCTGTTTTCGATGCTCTCCCCTTTGGTCGCCCTCTTTTGCGTTGTTTTTCTTTTATGTTTCTTTTCTCCCTTGCGCTTTTCCGGCAGGTTTTTTAATGTCAAGTTATAAAATATACCCTTATCTATATAACTATATAAAGTTGTTACGCATACTGTAAAATCTATTCCTTCCTCTTTTACTTTTGCCAATGCAGCCGCCGGGCTGTACCCTTCATTTATTATTATTTTCTCGATGCGATCCGCAAATTCTTTTTCGTTTCCTATTTTCAAATCTGCGCCTTTTGCCGCTAAAACGCCGTTCATGTATTCCTGCGCAATATCCGGGCTGTATCTCATTTCGGTTGTTAAATCAGAGTTTAACGCCTCAAATTGCCCGCGTTTTAGCTCTCTGTATATTGTACTTATGTGAAAATGCAGTATTCCCGCTATTTCTTTAGGTGTATGCCCGGCTTTCCTCAATACTTCTATTTTTAATCTATCGTTAAATGATATATGTTTAAAACTTCTCATGCGTGCCTCCTTAATGCGCGGCGAAGGGCGGCGGGTATAATCTACCTGCCGCCCTTAAAAGCTGTCTTGTTTCATTTGTCGTTATCAATAAGCGCATTTATATATTCATTCACACTTTGCCCTGCTGCTGCCGCTTTCTTTTTTATTTCCTCTTTCCTGCCTTTGGGTACCGTTAAATTTATTCTATCGTACTTTTCTTTTATATACTCGTTTTGGTAGGATATTTGGTTAAATTCTCCGCTTTTTCCTTTCATCGTTTTTTACCTCTTGAAATTCTTCTATCTTCCTGCTATGATAATAAAAACACTTGGGGGCAGGTGGCAGGAATTGTTTCGGTTTTCTGCCCCCTCGTGCTAACCCTTTGTATCTTCGCCCTACTTATTAAGTAGGGCTTTTACTTTTTCTTTTGCATCTTCTAAACTCTCGCTTTCTTCTAAGATTGCTAAAATCTTTCTTGTTTGGTTTTCCTCTGCCGTCTGTTTTAAAAGTTCTGCTAAATTCATTTCTTCGTTATCCATTTCTTATTGCTCCTTCCTGCTGTTCCCTTGCTACAATTATATTATATAGCATATTGCGCAATATGTCAATACATATTACGCAATATTTTAAAATTTTATGCTATTTTTTCCGATGCGTCAATAATTGGACACATACTATAAATACCATATGGATAAATCGCCTCCGCGTTGCGCATATCTGTATATATTTTACAACGTTTGGTTTTTCCGTTTCCTTTATCTATCGTTACGGTTTTCTCTGTGCGCTTTATGATTGTTATTTTAAATATACATTCACTATTGCAAACGGATCTTGTCGCATACGTCCTGCCAACCTCAAATTTTTTATATTCATTTTCTGACTTTTCGTGCGCCTCTCTGATTGCCTCTTTTACTAATTCTGCGTATGTTCTCATATTATCCACCGTTTTAACCTTTCTATGATTGAAATATTGTTTCGCTGCTCGTTGGCGTTGCCCCGGCATTATTCAGCCGGTGCCGGTCGCTGTTGCCGAACTTTACGCCCCGACAACCGGGCGGCTGTTGTTATAATCCACATTCTGCCATTACTTTAGCAATGTCTTTTTCTACTCCCTGCTCTATCAATTCTTTTATTCTTCTCTTTATTGTCTGCTTTTTTATTTTCTTCATTGCCTCTATCGCCAACATATTGTTGTATGCCTCATTAAAACCTTTAATTTCTACCATTTTTGTTCCTCCGTTCCTTTGATGATTTAATTATATTGCATATTGCGCAATATGTCAATACATATTACGCAATATTTTAAAATTTATTTTTAGGCACAAAAATAAAGGGGCGTGACTTTCGCCACGCCCCAAAATTACATTTATATTTTTACTGTTCCAACTCTTTAATCTCTGCGCTTAATCCCGCATCTTTAACAGCTTTTAACAGCTTTTCCGCGGCTGCCTTTGTTGGTTCTGTTGCATAAAACGCTTTATACACGTTTCCTTCAATAATGAGCACCGGCATAATGCCCTTTGTTTTTGCCTCTGCTACCTCTCCTGCTGCCTCTCTGCGCTTTGTAAATGCTTTAGAGGTAACTTTATACGCCTTTGCTTTTTTAATCGGTTCCTGCGCCTCTGCGGTGTTGTTCCCTGCCATGTTTACCTCCTTATCTCAACATTTCGTTGACCTTTGCCTGCACTTCGGCATAATTATAGCCTGCTGCCTCTAAACGCTGCTTTCTTTCTGATCCATTCCCCCATTTACCGGAAATTACCTCTTTTGCGATTTCTGCAACATTCTTTTTGCTTGGCTCCGATTTTCCCATAATATTATTTACTGCTGCCTGCACTTCGGCATAGTTGTAACCTTCAGCCTCTAAACGCTGCTTTCTCTCTGATCCGTTACCCCACTTACCGGCTACAATTTCCTGCGCAATTTCCGCAATACTCTTTTTGTTGTCTGCCTTGTTTTCTGTCTTATTTCCTGCGCGCTCGTTTACGATTGCCTGCACTTCGGCGTAATTGTAGCCTGCTGCCTCTAACTTCTCTTTTCTTTCTGTGCCATTGCCCCACACTCCGGCGATCACTTCCTGCGCGATTTCTGCAACGCTCTTTTTGCCCTGCTGCGCTGTGATGTTATCATACTGCGTTAAATTGTACGCGCTTACCAAATTAAGCAGGTTTTTAACATACTGTGAACTTGTTGCATAACCGTCTGCTTTGATGTTCTCAATATATGTTTTTGGATCTGTAACACCTTTTAAATTCGCGTAACGGCTCGCGCTGATAAAATCAAAATAGCCCTTTACGCCTTCCTCTAAGCTGTCGTAAACTCTGAAATTGTCTTTAATCTGCGTTAATACGCCTACCTCGTATTCCTCGCACGTTGACATATTTACAGATTTTCCCTTCCATGCGCTGCCGCACTTCATACCGAAATAATTATGGTACTTTGCTGCAAGTGTTGATTTTCCCCACCCGCTTTCGTTAATCGCCTGCGCAATGATTGGACTAATTACAGCGATGCCATAATTTGTGGCGTGCTTTCTTGCTGCCGCTGCAATGTTCTCAATAAATGTTTTCTGTTCTGTTGTCATGGTTATTTTTCCTCCTTGTTTGGTGTGTATTTTTTCAGATTGCAACGCGTGCTTAATTCGCAGGTGTCGCAATTCTGATTTTTGCATACAAGATCGTTGATCTTGTCGCCTAACTGTTTGTCTGCAACCTTTAATGTCTTAATCAGCCATACCGGCACCTTCTCCGGCATAATTACATAAAGGTTTTCTAAAATGCTCGTAAATTCGTTTATCAGCATTACGGCGGTAACGTACCAACCGATCAACATTGCAAAATCTAAGTTAATGCCGATGCTACCGCCCATTTCGCGGATCCCCCACCCGATTAAAAAGGCGGTTCCAATCATAACGAAATACATTAACTTTTTAATGATCCCCTGCAATCCGGTTTTTGAGTTCCAATCTTTCAAAAAATACTTTGCTTTAATCCACCCGGTTAAATAGTCAAGTGCTACCGCCGCCATAAACAAAATTAAAATAACCGGGATTTTTCCAAATGCCGCTGCGATCGCTGTAAAAATTGCCGATACGCTCAACCCTGCCGCGCTTGGTGTCTGTGTTGCCGCTGCCTTTGCAGCAATAAAAATTTCTTTCATCGTGTGCCTCCTTCTTTTGCGCAAAAAAATAAAGCCTTATCGGCTTTCTCTTGCTTTGGCTCGCGCTGCATCTGTGCAATGCAGTACAAAACCGTTGATAATGTTTTCTCTTAATCCCTCATTTGTGCAATGTTTTATTAAACCGAAATAGCTTTGCATGGTTGCGTTGACTTCCTGCAAGGTCATTTCGCCGCGCTCGTATGCTTTTACAATGTACTTTATGCGGGATCTCATTCTTTTTACTGTTGCGGATCTTAACCTTATTTCATCTTTATTTATCATATAACCCACAAAATCAATATTGCAGGTTGTTGGTCTTATGACGGTTTTGTTATTTAGGTTTAATTTCAGATTTTCAAGCAGGAAAGTTTCAACTTTCTCCAATACCTGCCATAGTTCCTCCTTGCTGTCGTGTAAAATAATACAATCGTCTGCGTACCGTATCACATATTTTAAATGTAATTCATGCTTTAGGTACTGATCTAACTCATTCATATAGATATTTGCAAACATCTGACTTGTTAAATTACCGATCGGCATACCTTTATCGAAAAGCATTTCGCGCGGATCTATCTCGCAAGGATCTACACCCAACGGCAACCCGAAGGCTCTTTTCTCTGAATTGATGATTTTATCAAACAATTTTATTAAACGCTCGTCTTTTATGCGCCGTTTCAAAATGTTTAATAAAACCTCGTGATCCACCCGGTAAAAGAATTTTGAAATGTCAAGTTTCAAGTAATAATATTGTTTTGGCTTTCTTTCTGTCTGCCTTAACCAATATTGCAGCCGGGAGGCTGCTTTTTCTCTGCCTCTTTCTTTGATGCAAGCATAACTATCTTTTATATAGGTTTTCTCATATAGCGGATTGAGTAGCCTATAAACCGCCCATTGTAAAACACGATCCCTAAATTGTAACGCCATAATAAGCCGTTTCTTTGGTACATAAATATAAATAATTCTGTACCCGCTTACTTTGTAACGTTCCTCCTGCAGGTCGTTGTATAAATCGTTTAAATGCGCGTCAAGTTCTAAAGAAAACCGCATTATTTCGTTGCGCTCGCTTTTCCCTTTTCGTGCATCTAAATAGGCGGCATAGATGTTACTATAACTTGCGATCTGTTCATATGTTACGTTAAATTTTTTCATTATGACCTTAATTTCTCCATGCGTTACGCCCTTCGCTTGCGTTACTAACCGTATTCATGGAAATTTTTGTTTTGCTCATATTGCTACAAGCAGGGTAATATGCCCCTTTTCTTCTCTCTGTACGGTACGCCGCCCGCGTGTTGCGGCGTATGCTGACTAATTGAGAAAAGCGGAAAACAGCCCCACATTCACATTGGAGATAGAACGCGGGTTGTTGAAATTGCCGTTAGCCTCCCCGGCGTTACCGCCATTACCATAATTACCGCCACGAATAAGCAACCGTTACGGCATACTACCCATAGTTGATTTATTATTTTAGCTTATTAAGCCAACTACCTAAAATTTTACCCATTTCCTCCAACTTCTCGCACCACCTGCGTTGATCGTCAAGCGGTATCAGAACACCCCTTGTATTCATCTTTGGATCTACGGCAATCATTAAAAGCTGCCTTAGATTATAGATTTTTGCATCAACCTGCGTTAATGCCGTTTTCTTATGTTCTTTCTTGGCTGCATCTGATAAACCTTCTAATATTTCATACATTGACTTTTCAATCTGCGCACCGATCGCGTTTCCTATACGCTGATTTCTCGGAAATTGTTTGTTATATAGGCAATCGTGACCGTATGCGATCATTTCTCTTGTTTTCTTCATAATCAAAAGATCGTCTTTGGGTTCGGGTGGTTTTGCTGTCGCTCTGAAATTTCTTTGCATTTTGTTTTATGTCCTCGTCATTTTCAGAAATAGGGCGTATGCTGCCGCATACACCCGCAGGAATTACGCATAAAGCGCAGGATCCACATAAGCGGAAAACAGCCCCACAGCCACATCGGAGACAGAACGCGGGTTGAGGAAAAGGCCGTGAGCCTCCGCGGCGTAACCGCCATTACCATAATGACCGCCACGAAGCAGCAACCGTTCGCCGTTGTTGCGAAAATATATAAAGCCCCTGCCGGTTTTATCTGTGTTAGGGAATAACGCTAATGCTTTTAAAATATCCGGGATTGTTACGCCGCTTTTTGCTGTCAATGTTCCGAAATCTTTCGCGCCATATCCCGCGCCGTCGTCTGTCTGCTTATGCTCTACGGTTGTTGTGATATGAAAACCGCTTGTAGCATTTGCAGGGTTTCCGGTATAGTCAAACTTTAATGTGCCGTTTGTTCCCGGTGCAACTAATGAACCGTCCTGTAGGATCGCTTTCCATGCCTTGCTGTTTGCGCCTAAATCTGTTTTGTGGATTGCTGCGTTATTGTTCGGTACAATCTGAATTTCGCCGTCGACTAAACGCGCTACAACCCATTTATGAACGTCGCCCACAATATCGCATACGCCCAATGCCTCCCATGCCTTGCCGCCGGTTCCGGTTAATGTTCTGTAAACATTTGTTGGGTTCTGTGGACTTAATACACCATGCTCATAAGTCTTTACATGATGCCTGCCGTTGTTTGTGTTACCTCTAGGCTCTAATCCCTGCGCTGTGATTAAGTTGTGTAATACGCCCCACTCTGCCGCTGTCATAAGATGCCAACCGGCACCCTTGTTATAGCAAACCTCAACCGCACGATCAAAAGTAATGCAGTTTGCGGGATCCTGATTTGGGATAGAGTACGCGCGGTTATTCTTAATCACGTTGATATATTTTGAAACATAAATATACGGCACCACTTTATCGTTGATGATAAAAGCCGGGTGCGGCGTGTGTGCCGATCCGATCCCTAACTCGTCCAAATAAACAAGCGGTACTTTTACCATTACCGAAGGAATACCTTGATCGTCTAAAATAATTTCCTCGTTTGCTGCTGCGCCTCTTAAATCTTCGTAATTACTCATTGATATATACCTCCTCGATGCTCCATAATGTTAAAGTACATTTTGAAATGTCAAAATCTTTCTGCACTCTTTCAACGGTCTTTTTGCCTTCTGCGTCTGCCTCTCCCTCAATGTACTCATATTCCTTCGGCGGGATCTCAACCTGTGCAACGTAATTTTCGCCCAATCCAAAAACTAAATTGCCGTCTGCATCGGCGCAAATGTCTTTTTTTACGGTGTCGTCTGTCTGCAAACGCGGTAATCTCATTGCGATTGCATCGCCGATCCATAAGGTGCTACCTTCCAATTCGTAACCGATTTTGCGCCCCTCGTTTTTTTCAACTACTTTAATTGTTGGTTTTGCCATTAGATTTTACCTCCAAAAATAAAATATTTTATCGTTACCGGTTCCGTCGGGCAGTCCTCAACCTCGATTTTAAAACCGTTTAACTGCTTGTCCTTAATTCTGATTGCGCGCCCCTGCTGCAAATTGTCGCAAAACGCCAACACAATATAATTTAATGTATTGCGTGCGTCTTTTAACGCGACTGTTACTTTCTCGGTGTTAAATGGGTATGTTTCTTTGCTCTTTACTTCCACCGATCCAACCTCGAAATAAGTATTTTCTAATTCTCTTTGGTGCTGTAATAACTGCACGATCGCCATATTTGCAATAATCATAGCCTCGTTTATGCCGTTATCCATGTGGTTCATGTTCTGTTGATTAAACCCCGTACCCGGTTCGATTATCCCGCCCGGAACCGGCGTTAATGTAATTGTTTTATCCGGGTTCTGCGTTACCGCGTATGTGTTTGCTTTTTCAGTACGGCGGTTTTTCCATAATATCAGATCATACATTTATCTTTTTTCCTCCTATTCGCGTTTTATCGTTATTCTGATGCCTATTGTTGCGGTTGCTAATGTATCTTTTGGCGTGTTATAGTCTTTGCTTTCCAACAAATCGCCGTTTACATCGTATAATTTCGCGTTTGTGATTTTTCCCTGCTCGTTATCATCAATGTATAAATAAAAAGTGATGTTATCGGTGCCTTTTATTATCTTTCCTATGGTTCCTTCTTTCACTTTTCCGTTAATGGTGTATGTTGCACGCTTTACGATACTTTCCGTATAGTCCACAAGCCGATCTTTTAACATTTTAGCCCTCCTCTCTTGCGTAATCTGTGCCGCATATTTTTAACTGCGTAACTGCTGCTGTTACGTCCTCTTGCACCGTTACCGCGCTTTCTGCCATTGTAAATGGTGTATCTTCCCCGATTATTGCGTTTTCTTCTCCGCACGTTCTTATCGGTGTTGTTTCTGCCTCTGTGGCTGTTTCTATGTTTACAACGCTTTCCTGCGTTTCAAATGGTGCCTGCATCGCTAAACAGCACTCAACGCCGCACACAAAAGCCCCGGCGCTTTCATAACTGTTTACATAAGAAAAACCGGCTACACTCTGCGTATAGTCGGCTTTCTTTATTGCTGTTATGTTATTGTCAAAATTGCAATGCTCATTTTCTCCTGCTGCCGGTTCAAATGCCATAAAGATCAAATCTTCCAATTTGTATTTTATGGTTGTTTGTCTTTGCAGGGCAAATTCAAAATATATGTTTAATGGTAAAATTTCATCAATGATACTGTTTATTGTTTCCAAACTTCCCGCATCTGTGTTAATCTCTACGATCATTTCAAAATTTGACATATCGTTTATTAACCTTATTCCCTCGGAATAGTTGGATAGCATCGCCGTTAATTCTTCTAGGCTCATTTTGCGCCGGTTCATCATTGATATTATATATATTTTTCTATCGTCTAAACTCTGCGCCGTCTTTGGTGTAATCCCTAACAGCTTTTCAAATCTCTTTACTCCGGTTTCGTCTGCTGTAAATACAAACATATTCCGTATTACTTCCGTAATAGAGGTATTCAATTTTGTAAATTCAATGTCCTCCGCTTTGGCGATTTGCTGTATATCCTTTATTTGCTTTATTACTGGTGGATAGTGATTTAAAATCATTGTTTGCATAATATCACACCCCTAACCGGTATTGCGTTCGGATCTAACAGCAGGTTTTCTTCTCTGCCGTTTAAAGCTGTGTTCTGTACGTCTATGATGCCTTCCACACTTGCGATCGCTGCGTTTACCTTTAATATTCTTACTGTTATGTTTTGTTCATTCTCCCAATTTTTCGCAAGCTCTAAAAAATAACCGTCGATTTTTTCCTGCACGCTTGCCAATAGATCCGCCCATGTATAGCCGGTATCTATCGTTATTTTTGCCTCTATTTTTACACTTTCCGATGTGCAGGCTAATACATCTACCACATGATATATTGCAGCCTCTCCTGCGCCCTCTCCCTGTCGTTCTATCGGATCAATTATTTTCTGTACGTCCGAAATAAGCGTATTGTTTGGCGTTTTATATGTACTGTCAAGAAAATAAATCTTTATCCTCTTTTCCTGCGCTGTAACCCTATATATTTTACACGCGCCCACGCCCTCTATTTTGTGCATGATTGCTTTGTACTGCGCCCGGTTCCCGCCAAATGCCTGCGCCGCTGCAACTATCGAAAGATAACGCGCGCGAAAATCTTCGGTTTTTTCCTCGCCCCTTGCGGGTGTTAAAAGTTCCTTCAGCTCTCCGCTTTCGTAACCGTCAATATATTCTATTGGTGTTAAATCGTCCTGCTTTACATTTCCACCGGTGCCGGTCTGCTCGCACATAAGCCGGTACGTTAATTGTGTTATCTTTTCTGTGCATATATAAGTTAATTCGCCTGCCGAAAAGCGGGCGTTAATTGCTATTTCTGTGTTAAACTCTGCCTTCCAAACCGCGTTAGTGGCTGCGTATGGTGTTATACCCTTTTCTTTCGCCCTCAATATTAAATGCTCTCTGTCGGCTGTTTCTGCATATCCGTTTTGATCTATCAATTCTAATTCGATATATGCCTTCTCAAATTCTGCCGCCGCGCCCCGGAATGAATGATCTATAAGTGTGCCTTCCTCGGTGCTTGTGTCCGGTTCGATTGCAGCTTTTAAATCAATCATAATATTGTTTTGTGTTTTATCCTCGAAAGCCATTTCGCACCTCCTTTATGCCGCTGTTGGTTTTGCAATCTGTTGATCTTTAAATTCTATATCGCCGTATATGGTATTGACTACGAACGATACCGTTAAAACATCATTTTCCATGCTTACCGAAAATTCAGATATGCCTTGTATATTTTCATTGACTGATAAACAATCCTCCGTCATTCGCTGCGTTTCTGCCTCTATATATTCCTCGGTGTACCCTTGTCCTATTAGATCCTCAAACTCGTTACCGTAATCCCATGTGTAAACATAATACCGGTAACGCGGTGTTTGTAATACTAGCCAAATCCATATTTTAATAGCCTCTAATCCCTCTACGGTGTTCCCGGTTAATTGCCCGGTTTTAAAATCTATTTCGTACTCTTTTGGTGTTTGGCTTTCTTCCTGCTGTTCTAATTCCTCGTCGTCCTCTATGTATGTGGGTAATAAACTCATTTTTACACCAACCTTTCTAAAATAATATACAATTCGTCGCTTACTCTATATACTGCTACTTTATCGCCTTTTTTTAGCGCGCCTATGAATGTATTTTTATCTTTCTTTGAAGGTGTGGCATTATCAACCGCATAATGATAGCCGGTTTTCAAATGCTCCGCGATCAATAAATCGCTGCCCGACAATTTAAGCGCACCAATAGCGCACGTTGTCGCACTCTCCATAACTCCGATTTGAATAGGCGCGGTATTATCCTTTTTCCCCTGTTCTCGCATCGTATTTAAAATTTCCTCGTATGGGTTCATGTTCCGCGCCTCCTATTCTTCTGTTTCGTCGTATTCCTTGCTATCCATAATGTTTTTAAAATTAAGTTCCAAACTCATTATGTGGGTTCCGTTCTCCCATGTATGCGTATCGCTGTCAATCCAAAACACGCCGTTTAAACCGGTTGCCTTGTCGTAAACCTCTACGCCATTACCTGCGATGCAGGATAAATCGCCGTTGATGCCGTCAAGCGTTACTTTCTTTTCTACACCGGACAGCATATTTTTTGCTGCTGTTTCTGCATTTATGCCCTTTTCTTTTGTATAGATCTGTTGGTATATTCCGTATTTGTCGATCCAATTACCGTTTTTTACCTCTCCGACCTGCTTTTTGTTCTCGTCGTAAATCTTTACAACGTTTACCATGCTGTCTATGGTTTCCTCGTATTTCGTGTTTGTTATGTTGTATTCATCTGCAAGCACAAAATTTTTAACAATCGTTCCTTTTACCTTTACCGTTAATTTCTTGCCTTCCATGCGGCATATATATTTTTTCCCGGTCTGCCTTGCCGCTTTTGTGTACGCCATCATAATAATGTCGTATATGCTGCTGCCGTCAATTATCATTTTCTTAATTGTCGCCTTTGTTTCTACAACTGTGCCGGTATCAATTTCAAAATCAGCGCATACCTTTTTTGTTATCCTCTCTGCGGTTGTATTTGAAAAATTATATACCCCGGTGCTTTTAAGAAGGTGGTTTAGCAGATCCGTACATGAATATGTAACGGTTCCGGTTTCGCTCGTTGTTTCCTTTGTTATTACCTCGCCAATGAATAAAGTTGTATTGTTTTCATATAGCTTTATTGTGTCGCCCGCCGCAATTTTTAACTTTAAATCAGTTACGTTTTTATCGTTTGGCGCATTTATAACGGCTATTTCTGCCGTTCTTGCTGCCTGTGATGTTGAACCGCCCCAACTCACACTAGATACCGCCTCTGTAATATCCGTTGTATATACATAACCGTCTTTGTATTTTATCCATTTTACTATCATACGTTAATTACCAAATTTTGCCCCGGATATATTAAATTTGGGTTGCCGCCGATCACTCCCTTGTTTTGGTTGTATATCGCGCGCCAATTCGCACTACTTCCGGTTAAATTCTTTGCGATCATACTTAAACAATCGCCTTTTTTTACGGTATATGTTGTACTGTTTACGGCTTTTGCTGTTCTCTGTGTTGCTGCTGCGGTAACTTTCTTTGTAACTTTTTCTTTTCTTTTTGAGGTTTTAACTTTAACTTTCCGATACTCTTTAAATTCCAACGTGAAATTTATATCTTTTGTGCCGTCGTTTTCGCCCCATGTGAAACTTTCTATTGTGCAATCCATGTTTATAGGCGTTCCGGTCATTGTAAGACTTAAAACGCCGTTGTTTTTCATTTTTTCAATGGTTTTTACGCTTTCTTTCGGTGTTGGGAATGTTGAATACTGGCAAAAGCTGTATTTTTGTTTCGGAAAAATAGAGGAAAAGGAAACCGTTTTTAGTTTCCTTTTCCCGATCAAATTTATTTCTCCTAATTTATTGATGTTGACCTGCGTATTATCGCTTTCGCTCGTTAATTCGTATTCCGAAGGCAATATTGCAAATCGAAAACTTTTTTTATTCTGTCTTAACCATATTTCCATTTGCCGCCCTCCTTTACGGTGTGTTAAATGCTACTTTCTTTAATTTGAGTGCCAACGCCTCGGCTATTCTGTCTATATCTTCATCGCTACGCACTTCTATTTTATCCGCTAATTTCTGAATATTTAGCGTGATGCCGCCGGATCCGTTTTGTGCTGCGCCGTCTTTCCGCGCCATTTCCACACTTTTATCATGTGGATATACCCGCGAACCTTGCGGCAGGTCTACGATCTCGCCGCCTCGATCATGTATGATCGCTGCGCCGCCTTTCCAATTATCGGTACCTTTGTAAAGCATCGGTATTGTTGGTATATTGATACCAAAACTTTTACCGCCTAATCCCGGTACCCAATCCGGTATAGAAATATTTAATTTGTTAATGCCGGATATTGCGCCGTTTATAATTCCGATAACTGCGTTAATTGGCGCTTTGCACAATGCCGCCAAACTGTCGAATACGCCTTTAAAAATCGTCTTTATACCTTCCCATGCTTTACGCCAATTTCCGGTAAATACGCCCGAAATAAACGTTGTCAAGCCGTCGAATATTGTTAATACTCCGCTTATGAGGGAGGCTATTGTGTTTACTGCTGCCGATATTGCGCCCTTAATCGCCGAAAAAGCCACTTTTACAACCGGTACGATAACCGCCATGCTCTTTTTAATTAGTGTTGCTATTGCGCCAAATACAACGCCTACAACGATTTTTAATGCCTGCAATACTGCTTTCGCTGTGCTGCAAGTGCTACTAATCTTTTTCCCGAATATTGTAGCTATAACATTTGCTGCGGCTCTAACCACTTTTCCGATCGCTCCAAATACTGTACTAAAGATTGTTTTTAAATTATTTATAATGCTGCTTGCGCGTGTTTTGATGTTATTCAGATTTGCGCTGAATTTTTTCATATCAACGCCGCACCTGCTTAAAACTTTCTTTATCGCATTTCCAACCGCTGTGAAAATGCTTTTTACAATATTAAGGCTCTTAAAACTGTTGATTGCACCTTTTACCGTTCCTGCTATCAGCTTAAACGGTGCCTTTATAATATTTACCAAACCGGATAATGCGCCGCGTGCAATCGTTTTTAATCCATTCAGTGCGCCCTTCCAATCTCCGGTAAATACGCCCTTTACAAATTGCGCCACGCCTTTAAAAATCGTTTTGATATTCTCGATTATCGGCTTTACCGCCTGCACGAAACCGTTAATATATCCTTTGGCTGTGCTTATTGCAATATCCCATGCGGAGGCTACAAGATCGAAAGCTCCCGCAATTTTGTTTACTGTGCTTTCCGGCAGGAATGTTGAAAACGCCCCAACCACGAAATTTTTTATTGCATTGATCTTTGTTTTAAATATGTTTCCTATAACGTCTACTGCGCCGCCTGCTGCCGTCTGAAATCCCTTTAATGCGGTTTCTGCATCTCCGCTAAATATGCCCTTTAGCATCGTTCCAATGCCTTTAAAAATCGTTGTGAAACCGTCAAATATTTTCTTTACGTCCTGCACAAGCCCGGTAAACGTCGCCTTTATTCCCGATGCAACCGCTTTTATTCCCGGTAATAGTGTATTGAATACGTTTATTATTCCTGCTGCTATATCCGGCGGGAAAATGTTTTTAATGCTGTTTCTGAAATCTTGCGCCGCGCTATCCCAATTACCTGTAAATGCACCGCCAAAAAATTCTAAAATTGCATTAAATGCTTTTAATCCTTTGTCTACTGCTGTTACTATGGTATCAAATGCTGCTACTGCGCCGCCTACGATTGTTTCAAACGCGCCGCCCGCTGCATCTGCTCCTTCGCCTACACTTCCGGCGAACTCTTTTTTGAATATCCCGGCTATATTTTTTACAAAACTAGAAATCTTTCCCGCTATGCTACCGACTGTATTCCCGATTGATGTAAACTTATCTTTGAACCCCTGCACCGAAAAGCCCGCTTTTTCAAAAGCGTTTTTAAACCAATTTCCCACATTTTGCAAGAAGGCTTTTACTTGATCCCAATTTTTTATAATTAAAACTGCTGCTACCGCAATCGCCGCTAATACTCCTATAACAATTCCTGCAGGGCTTGTTATAGTTCCGATAATGCCGCCGAAATTCGCTATTGTCTTTGTGATCGTTCCGAAAGTTCTTTGTACGGTTCCAACCATTGTAACGACTTTTCCGAATACCATAATAATAGGCGGTATCGCTGCCGCGATTGCCGCCCATTTCATAATACTATCTACTTGCGCATCACTCAGATTATTTATATAATCTGCTGCCTTTTGTACCCATGATACGAATTTTTTCAAGTATGGTAATAATTTATCGCCTATTGTTATCGCTATTCCTTCTACCGCTGATTTTAATAGCGTTAATTGTCCTTTTAAGTTATCAAGCATTTTTGCAGCCATAGCCTCCGCGCTGCCGCTTGATCCGTTTATTGCCTCTGTCAATTTGTCAAAATCTGCTGCGCTTGCGTTTACAATGGTTAGCAAGCCCGACATACTTTCTTTTCCCGCTAAAGTAGTTGCGTATGATGCTTTTTCAGTTTCCGACAAACCGTTAAATGATGATCGCAGGTTGTTCATAACTTCCGCGAAACTTTTCATATTTCCGCTACCGTCTGTTAGGCTTATCCCCAACTTTTGCATAACCGCCGCTTGTGCGTCTGTTGGCTTTGCCATGTTTGCAATTACATTTTTTAAAGTTGTACCCGCTGTACTTCCTTTTATTCCTGCGTTTGCCATTACTCCCAGTGCTACGGAAATATCCTCTATGTTATAGCCCATTGCACCCGCTGTCGCTGCGCAATATTTAAAACTTTCGCCTAACATTGTAACATTGGTGTTTGCGTTTGTAGATGCCGCCGCCATAACATCGGCAAAACGCCCGCTTTCTTTGGCTGACATTCCAAACGCTGTTAAACCGTCCGTAACAATGTCGGAGGTTGTTCCTAAATCTTCCCCGGCGGCGGCTGCAAGGTTCATAATACCCGCTATACCTGCGGTCATATCTGCGGTTTTCCACCCCGCCATAGCCATATACTTCATAGCCTCCGCGCTTTCACTTGCGGAAAAAGAAGTAGTTGCGCCCATTTCTTTAGCTTTTGCCGTTAATGTCGCTAAATCCTGCGCGCTCGCGCCGGATATTGCGCCCACTTCTGACATTGCCGCCTCGAAATCAGCGGCGGTTTTTACCGCCGCCGTTGCCACGCCCGCGATCGGTACGGTGATCGCTTTCGTTAGGGTTGATCCAACGCTTGTAATTGTCTTGCCCGCGCTCTGTATCTGTTTCCCGGCTTTTATTGCCTCGTTTCCCATGCTGCGCATACTGTTTATCACTTCTTTAGACGGCTTTGTAAAACCGTCTATAAACTGTATTGCTGTACTTATTACCCTGCCCACATCAACCACCTCCTCCGAAGGCTTTTTCTATTTCTTTGTTTCTTTCCTCTTTGTCGCGCAATTCCTGCCGCATATACGCTCGCGCTATGCGTTTCTGTCCTTCCGGCAGGTTCATGTATTCAAATGGTTTCCAATTTTTAAAGCGATAGTGCAGGTAATCCATTTGTACCTCCCTATCGCTTTTGATTAGTTTTTTACTTCTTTGTCTGTTTTTTCTTCATCATCGAAACCGCTTAACTTTGCGATTTCTGTTGAAATTCTGTTGATCTCGCCTTTAAAAATCTTTTTTGCTGCGTCCGCAGGTGTAGCAACCCCTAAATGCTTTAAAAGTTCCTCATTTTTTAAATTTGGATCGACAATTCCGGCTGCTGCAATTTTGGCATTTGTACTAAATGCCCTGCCGTAATCAACCTCCCCCTCCTCGTCTAATCCACTTGCTGACAATCCACCGAAAAGATCGCCGTCTACTGCTTGTATTGTTACTTCCGCATCTTCTCCAACAATTTTAGATAACTGTTTGCTCTTTAACTTCTTTGTTTCGATCTTGTCAAATTCGCCCTTGTCAACTGCTAATAATTTCTCTACTAAATTCATGGTTATTTTCTCCTTTACATGAAAATAGGGCGCATCATGCGCCCCCTAATTGTTGTTTTAATTAAATTGTCTGCATAGGTTCCCAATCTTGGAACGTAAAACCGTAACTTTCCTCCCCGGTCTTTCCTGCCTCCCAATCTGATAAGATCATCTTATCAATCACACAACCGTAATATGCTACACGCTCCGCGCCGATCGCGTCCGGATCGTTCACATTAGAAATAATTGTGTGTGTCGGTGTCTTTCCTGCCTTTACAATTTTATTAACTTTGTTCATTACAAAGCTGTTGATTTTGTGTAACTTTAATTCGCCCTTCGGTTCTAATCCTGTTACTTTCTGACCGTCTACCAAATTCTGACACTGTGAAATCGCCGTTTTCTTTAATGTTACCTCTGCTTTGCAGGCTGTGACCTGTGCTAAATATTCGCCGTCAAACCATACCTCGCCCCATGTTCCATTTATAACCTGCTCCGGTCTAAAACCTTTCATGTTCTTTTACCTTTCCTTTCTGCCTTAGATGTAAATAGGCATTTTAATATCTTCGATCGCATCTAACACTTTTACATTTCCGGTTAAAAATACAAATGCGGCGGTGTCTGCTGTTATAATTTCCTCGTCGCTACATTCGTCAACGTCCTTTACGGTTCCGTCGTCAAGTGTTGCCTGCAGCCCTTTTCCTTTTAAATATTCTCTGATTGCGTCCGCATCTAATCTAACCGAATAACTACTTACAATACCGTCACGCTGCAACTGTGCAAAATAACTACTAATCGCCGATAACAGCAGGCATTTATTAGAATATGAATTTGCGTATTTTCCTAAATAACTATCCTGTGCCGTTTTGGTAATATCGTCGTTTATCATATCCATAGCCTCGACGATCTTAATTTTCTTGAAACTGTCGCCTTTGCCGTCTATTGTTGTTACGAAACTATTAACGCCTCTTACAGCTTTTACCTTCTCGCCGTCATAGAAAATAATAAATTCCCCTTTGTCTACCGGTGTATCAATATCAGTAAGCCGCGTACAATCCGATAATTCAGAAAGCGGCGCATATGTGCAGGCGATCGTCATAGGTGTACCTGCGATTAGCCCGGCAATTCTCGCGCAATACTGTTCTGCTGTGTATTTCGTATCAACTGTTGTTTTTGTTCCATTCTTCGCGGTTACGGTTTCCGTTTTTACTGCCGTTTCCGTTGTGTAGTTGATAATGCCTTCGTTATCTGCCGCCGTATTTGGTAATACCGCTTTGATCTTCTTTTTCTTAACGTCGCGCATGGTTTTAACCCATGTTGCAACTTCCTGTGCCTTCTGATCGGTTTCAACTGTCGGAATAGCCAAATAATTAAATTTGATTGTTTCCGATGCTTCCATAGCCTTTTTATAGCCCGTGTCGATCGCCGCTTTTTCTGCGTCGTCTGCAATTCCCATGCAATACACAATTACCTTCTTCGGGGCGTTTGTGTAGCCAATCATTGCAAGTTTGATCTGTTCTACCGTTGCATCTTTTAAGCTGTCCGGTATGTCTTTCTCTGTTACAACCGTAACCGGATTTACCGCCGGTGCTGCTAATGTGTCTTTTACCCATAACATCACGATCCCGCGCTCGCCTCTTGTTACTGCTGTCATTGCTTTTTCTATAAAGCTAATTGTTATACTTGGTGCGCCCATTTTAAACCTCCTTAACCTTGCGTTACTTTTACGCCTAATCCTTCCGCTATCGGCGCGGTTTCTTCTCTCTGCGTATTTTCCTTGTAATCAATTTGGATATTTATTTGTAAAATATCTTGATACTCGCCGATGTAATCATGCGTAAATTCTCCAACTGTCAATTTTCGATTTTCAACAAAAAAAATCAGCCCGAAAAGGTCTTTTATTTCGTCTACCTTTTCAAGCTGATCTAATTCGTTCTTTTCCTTTTGGAAATATGTTATTTTAACTGTAAAACCGCCTTTTGCAAAATTTTTTGTTTCTGCGCTGCTGCCTCGATCTAAAATTTCCGTAAAGAAACAAGGGGCGGCGTACCCCTCTTTTATTTCTTTTCCGTAAATTCTGTAATTGGGCGGCGCATATTTTTTGCTTAAAAGTTCGTTTATTGCTTTTTTTATATCTACGTTTTTAATTCAAATCGCCCTCCTTTAAAATTTCGTCTATCATTTCTTCAAACCGTTGCGGTACTATGTTCTCGTACTCGTTTCTTGTTTTTTCCATGATATGTTTACCGGGAACAAAACCAACGATCCTGCCGCCCCTTACAAGGTTATGACCGTTTTCTATTAAATGAAAATGCCTTGCGCTATTCCACACTAAAGCCGTTGCGCCTACATTTTCCTCTATAACTTTTGTTCCCCATTTTCTTTTAATCGCTTTGTTTTTTTCGCTGCCGGTTCTCTCATGCGGCTTTAATTCTGAATTGGCGCGCTTTTTTGCAGCGTCTTTAAAATCTTTTCCAATTCCTTTTAGTGTTTCTTTTGCTTTCTCCGGTGCCGTCTGAATTGCTTTCGTTAAATCTCTTTCCAATTCCTCTAAGCCCTCGATCTCAAAATCAAGCCCCGCCGCCATAGCATCGCCTCCAAAATAAAAAGCTACCGCATTGCTGCGATAGCCTTCTTGTTATTGTATTTCCTCGATGCTGCCATTATCCATATTAACAGAATACTCTTTTAGTAATGTTCCGCTAAATAACAATTTTGCATCGTGTTCCTCTCCGTCCACATAATCGTATATGCTTACGTCTAGCGTGTTGCCTATGACAGATATTTTTGTTGTTGTTTTGTAGTTAAAGTTTACGATTGCATGAATTTCTTTATCGTCTTTGAAATATTCCTTGTAATAGCTTAACGCATATTCTTGAACATCTATATTTTCCGCAATCGTTGAAATTCTCCAATTCCCGGTAACATCGTTTCGCACATCTGAAACGCTAAAATACGCGCCTATATCATCAATGTTTTTCCCCGCTGCCGGTTCCTCTGCCTTTTCTGTCGGCTCCTGCTCTACCGTTTCCGGTTCTGTTGTTTCTGTTTCCGTTATTTCCGGTTGTGCCGTTTCTGTTGTTGTCTTTGATTTTGGCGTGGTTGTTTCTACTTTCGTTTCCGGTTCCTTTTGCTCGTCTGAATTGTCTTTCGGTATCAGTAACCCGATAAAAACAATTACAATTAGCCAAAACCACCACTTTTTCCATATTTTCTTAGAAGGGTTTACCCCCCCCCCAGAACTTTTGTTCGATTTGTTGTTTTCTGCCATAGACTGCGCCTCCTCTATTGTTTTTCTGTATTATACCTCCTTCTTTGTCATTTGTCATTCGCATTTAATGTTATTTTTCTATCGCCGGATTTTCAGTTAATTTTTCGGTACATACAATTTCTAACATTTCGTTACGTTCTCTGACGTTGATTATAGAAACAATCTGAAAATATCGGTCTTTAAATTTAATAAACATATCCGGCGTTACCTCTTTATGGTACCGCGTTGTTATTTTATATGTTAATTCCGGTCGTATTCTCTGCGCCTCTTGGTACTCTCTGCCCCTTGTTGGCTCAACGCTCGCCCAAACCGTTTTTATTTCTTCTAAAACTGTTTCTGTTTGTAGTAACTCGTTTTGTTTCTCGGTGTATCTGCAAAACGTAATCCTTTTATTTGTTCGTCCTATATCCATAATGCCACCTACTTGTTTTGTAATTGCAGCATTAACGATTTTGTCATTTGGCTAAATTCTTCGCCAACTTTACCGGCGGGTGTTCTGTTTTCATACCAATAGGCAATTAGTAATTTTAAATACACCTTTTCAAGTTCATAAGTTATTGCGTTGCCTTTTTCGTCTTTTTCCGGGTATTCTTTGCCGGTTGCATTTTTCAAATACTCTACTGCTGCCGTAATAAGCATTTGCAATAACTGATCGTCCTCCTCAATGTCAACGCGCAAATACTCTTTTACCTCTTGTAAATCAATCATAGTTACACCTGCCTTTAAAGCGGCGGTTTCCCGCCGCCCTTATTGCTGTTATTTATTCTGTGCCGCTGTCTGCTGCGCCATAAAATCAGCTACTACCGCGCTTTTTTCATCGCTTGCGGTTGTTGTCATTGTGTACCCTAATTGGGTACCTAATGCAATGATATTTTCGCGTGACATTTTTTCAATTTCTGCCTGCGTGTAGGTTTTTGTTTCTTCGGTTGCTGACTGTGCGGCGGTCTGCTGTACGTCTGTTGTTGTCTTAATTGTATGCTCTGCCATGACGATCGCCTCCTCGTCGATTGCTTTAATATCCAAACGCTCGCGTACCTTGATGCCGGTCTGATCTGTTTCCCACAATTTGCCCGCGCTACTTGAAATGTCGATTGTCAATGTTTCGCGATCAAAAATTGTAATCGCCTCTTTTAAGTCGCCGCATACAATCGGCACTTTGTAACCTCCGTCGGTTGTTTTGCTTGGCATTGTTCTATTGCTTACCTTTTTAACTGGATATTTACCAAATAACAGCGTGCTTGTTGGCTTTGTTGGATCCGGCTGTAAAATATATTTGCCGTCCTTATCCTTTAAGCTGTCAAGCCAATTATAACCGTCCTGATTTGTCACAACTCCCGCGGTTAATGCGATTGCCGGATCAAGTAAAACATTGAAAATCTTTTTAAGATCGTCTAAGCTGTCTACCGCTACCTCCGCATCTGTTGTAATTTCTCTTATTTTGGCAACAATCAAGAAATTTCGTGTTGCCTTCGCTTTCTTTGCGATCCACTTTTTCAGATACGAAATAATATTTTCGGCTGTGTCGTCTAAAAGTTCCTGCGTGATCTTTAAGATGCCGCCCTTCTTTTTTACCTTGTAATCTACTTTTTCAAACTGTGGTGTTGAAACGTCCGGGAACTCTGCCGCCTCGTCGATGTTATCAAACGGTGTCTGATCTGCGTAACGTTCAATTACCCTGCTGCCGCTTAATGTCTTTACCGGTTCCACATTTACAAGCGTTTCTAATGCGTCCTCTGATCTTCTCAATTCCTTAACAGCGGTTTTAATATCCTTTGGTACTGTTAAACCGCCGTCCTCGTCCTTTCCTTCGTTCATGGAATTAAGGATCTCTTTATCTTCTGTTGATAATTCGCCCTTTCCTACGGCTGCCTTAATTGCGTTTACAAATGCGCCTGCGATATTCTTCGCCTTGTCCGCGATTGTCTTAGCTGCGCCTGCTGCCGCCTTTTCTCCCATTCCTTCTGTTTTTGTCACGTCAAGATCATAGACAAGATCGAACTGCGCCTGCAGTTTCTTTAATTCTTCCTTTGCGGTTGCCGCATCTTCAATTTTTCCCGCCTTGCAAAGATCCTTTACTTCCTGCTTTTTTGCGTTGATGCTATCAAGCATTTTCTTTAATTCTTCGTTCATGTGTGAGTATCCTCCTTGTTTTTTGTAAAAAAATAGAACTTAGATTAACTCTAAGTCCTCTAAAATCTCGGCTGTTTTTCGTTTTACGTCGTTTTCCGGTATTTTTGGTACTTCCGGTTGTGTTGCATCTTTTAATTTTTCTGCTACCCTCTCCGCTAAATCATCAATATTGATCTGCTGTTGTGGCTGTTCTTTTAACTTGTCCGGCAAATGGTTATATTTATCAAAATATTCGCTTTTGCAGGCTGTTGCTTGGCTTTTTTCTGATACTTCTATATCAAAAAATTCCTGCCATTCTTTGCCGTTTTTCCATGTTTCGGCATTTATTAAACTGTCTATTTCTTCCGCTGTTACACCCTCTTTGGCGTGTTGCATATAGGTATTTAATATAACCTTTTGGCAACCGTCCAAAATATCAGCCTCTTTTCTCATATCGTCCGCATTTCCCCATGTAATGCTACTTGGTTTATGGATCATCATTTGCGCATTTTCCGGTATGATAATTTTATCGCCTGCCATTGCTATAACGCTTGCTATGCTTGCCGCCAAACCCTCGACATATACGGTTATTTCTGCATCGTACCGCTTTAGAATATTGTAAATAGCAATGCCGCCAAATACTGAACCGCCCCCGCTGTTAATATGCACATTTATTTTAGATACATCTTCAAGCTGATCTAAAAAATCCTGCACGTCTTTTGGTGCTTTATCTTCCGGGTAATACTTTTGCCATTCCCCTAAACTCTCGCTGTTAATATCTCCAAAAAAGCAAAGATCCGCGGTTGTTTCTGTTTGGTTTTTAATCTCAATGCTGCCTACTGTTCTTTCCTTGTTGTGCTTGTCTTTTCTCTGTAACTCTAAGATTTTAGCCATTGTCGCCTCCTCCTTCCTTTTTTTCTTCTATGCCAATTTGCGCAACCTTTATATAATTGCCGTTGCAAATCAATTCATCGCCGCCTTCTTTTCGTGGCTTATTCATATATGATCTTGCCTCGTTTGGTGTATATATGCCGTTCTGCACATACCCGGTTAAAATTGTTGCTTGGCTCTTTGCATCGGTACGCAAAATAACATTCTCGTTAAACTTGTAATACTTGCCTTGCCGTCTATCGCTCGGCTCTAATAGTTTGTAATCTAATTCCTCCTCATACTGCTTTAAAATAAATAATTCTGTATCAATATAAAAAGAAATGTTTTGCATTTCACTATTAGCGTAACTGCTTTTTTCATAGTCATTTATTTGATTTGGTTTTATGCCAAATGCACCCGCAATTTGTAGCGCGCTATACTTCTTTAACTCAAAAAATTGACTATCTGTTAATTTGATGTTTAGCGGCTCTATTTTCATTCCGATCGGTATCGGGATAAATTTACCCGCGTTATTTGCGCCGTTTGCGTATTCTTCCAATCTTGCGATTAACGCTTTTTCCAACTTTGGCGACATATCGCCGGTGTACTGTAATACTGCGCGTGCTGTTAAACCGCCTTTATAAAGGTTGTTCAAAAAGTTTTGACTTTCAAGCCCGCCTTCTATGGTCGCTTTTAATATTTCTCTTACCGGTGCGCCGCTATATCCGTCAAATGTCATTGATGTTTTAAAATGCAGTACATCGCCCGAAGGGAAAATATAACTTTCGCCGCTGTATTTATCTGTGTACCAATAGTAAATATCGCCGCTGTCGCCAAATACGCCCTTGTCGTCAATCACTATTGTTGTATCTGCCGAAGGCATGATCCACAAATCCTTTATTTCTATTTCGCCGCCGTACATCATGCGGTTAAATTCGCGCCGGATCCACACATAGGCATTACCGTAATGATTTCTATTATTTTCAACCGTTGCCCAAAACGTCGAAGGTGTCATTTGTGGGTTTGGTCTTGTTTTTAATAACTCATACGCTTTGTTTGTTTCTGCCTCCTCTACGCCTCTATCTGTTTGCTGATAGAATTTTATAGGCATTTTCGCCAACGTTTCGGATAACATTTTAAGGCAGGTAAAATAAGTTACTTCGCTTAAAACCTTTTTAGGCGTTCTCGAAATTCCTAACCATTCTAATAGCTTTTCATCGTCTGCGCCTGCTGCCGGTCTTGCTGCTCTGTAAATCATATTTTTTATTTTTTCAAATAGTTTCAATCTTCTTTCACACCTGCCTTTTCAAACATTTTTAAATACGCCTCTATGCTCTGATCTGTCGTGATTTCCTCAACCTCTACACCCATAGCCAATTTATGCGCGTCTATAATTGCATCGCATGGATCAATTCGTACTTTTTGCAGCATTTTATCTATTTTAATTTCGCCAAAACTGTTTGGCTCTGACAAAATAGCATCATTCATAGATCTTGTTAATAGCTTGTTTTTCTTGTCGTATTCCACATTATGCGCCTTTACTTCTAGTTGAAAATCTATTGTTGCATCGTTTAAGCTGCGTGCGCTCTGTTTGATTTCCACTAAATCGCACCCGAAATCTTCAAGATCTAACAAAAATGCACTTGCATTATGCGGATCGTAACCGATTGCCGTTAAATCTATATCGTATTTATCAATAATATTGTGTAAATGCGCTAATATGGTTTTGTAGTCGGTTTTTATGCCGCCCGCTGCCGTTGTTACCGTTAAAAGCCCCTCTTTTTGCCAAATGATGTACGGCGCGTTGTCCTCTTTGTCCATGTGTTCTTGCATACGCCTTTGAGGTATAAACGAATGGGAATAAATATAATATTTTTTATCCCCGGTATTTGGATCCTCGTATGGGAATATTAACGCAAGTGACGTTAAATCGCCGCCGCTTGATAAATCTAAGCCGCCTATTGCTTTTTTCCCTCTGAAATCCTCTAACGTCCTATCGCTGCCGCATTTTTCCCATTCCGCAAGGTCTATAAAAGCGGTTTCTGCATTTGTAACCCATATATTTAGGGATTTTGTCAAAAAATCCCTCATTTCCTCGCCGCCCATTGATTTAGCTTTCTTTGCGTCTTCCTGCATCTGTGAAAGCAATTCGGGATCATTTCCTGTCAATGGGCAACATTTGATCCAATTTTTCGGGTTCCAAATGTCGTCGTTTACATCCATTTGGGCGATATAAATAAATTGCCGGTCGTTTACGTCAATTCCTCGTAAAACCCTCCGGCAATATTTGTATAATTCATAACATGGGGCGTTTAAATTAAAACCTGCCGTTGTTATGACTGATATTAACGATTGTTTTAGCTTTCGTGTACCGCCTTTTAACAGCTTGTACATTTGGTTATCTTTGTGCGCGTGGTACTCGTCTACAATGCCTAAATACGGTCGGAAACCGTCTATTGATTTTGTATCGCGCCCCAATGCGCGTATAGTAGCATTGGTTATTTTCGCGGTAATCTCGCTTTTATAATCCTTTATTTCAAACAATTCTAGCAGGTCTGCATCTGCATTTATGAATTTTGATATTTCATTTAATACAATCCTTGCTTGATCTTGCTTTGTCGCTGTGCAATAGATTTGTGCGTAATTGTAGTTATCAAAATTACTACACTTAATACCCAATATTGCATTTAAAACACTTTTACCCTGCTGCCTCGCCACTTGCACATAACTATCAGTAAAACGGCGTTTCCCGGTTTCTTTATGAACCCAACCGAAAAGGGAACCTAAAATAAACTCTTGGAACCCGGCGCAGGTAAACGTCTGATCGCCCTCGCCCTCTGCTATGGTTAGCTTGTTTGCAAGTTCTATTATGTCCTCTGCTTTTTCCGGATCAAAAATATACGGAAAATCCGGATCGTTCTTTTCTGATCTTTTCAGATCGTTTAAATGACGTTTGAACGCAAGCCGCGCATCTTCTCCAAACTCTTTCTTGTTTTTTAGGTTTTTTTCTGCAAATCGTGATATTCGATCGTTTGTTTTTAAAATCCTACTCATATTACTGTGCGTGTTTCATAAACTTATTTGCAGGTTTTTCTTCTTTTTCTTTCGGTATCACTAATTTGCACCTGCTCGAAATCGTTAAACCTAACTCTTTCGCGTTTTCGTTGCAGGCTTTCATAAGCCTATTTTGTATTTTAGAAAGATAGTTATATTGTGTGTATTGTTCCGAAAGCTGCACATCTGCCGGTATCATGCTTTTTTTATCCGGTGTAAATTTAATTTTCTGCAACTGCTTTGTAACTTTGATATACTCGCTTTCAGCTTTAATGTATCGTGCCAATACGTCACAATCTAAGTTAGTCATAATTTTTAAATCAACTAACTGTTTTGCTAATTCGTCGAACTTTTCCTTCTCTTTTTTTAATAAAAAATCGGGTGGTTTTACCTTATCTGCGGGGGCTGCGATCTCTGCGTTTTTTCTCTCTACATATTCCGCAATCGTCAAGTGTTTTCGCCCTTTTGCCGCTATTAGGTCAACCGGTTCTCTTGGTCTTGCCATTGTCCTGCAACCCCCTTTCTAAAAAATCTCATTTAGGGAGTTTTTGCGTGAATTTAGGGGGGCTGCGGTCTTGGTAGGAACGGCTCGAAACTTTTTCGCACCCCCTACCCCGCAAGCCTCTTTTTATACTCGCTTATGCACTCCCTTAATGTCTGTTGCATCTGTGCCTTCTTTATCTCGTCTTTGTATGCCTTGCTTATCATGCTGTGCGTTGCCTCTGATATGCTTATAAGGTTGTCTAAGTCACAACGCTTTGAATAGTCCTCCATTAACTCAACAATATGATGCACTGTATCAGCCGGTACAACCCTGCCTTCTGTGATATATAAATATATATCTATGCCGGTATCTCTCGCCAACACTCTAGCGCGCGTTGCCTTCCATTCGCTGCTATTATAAAAAGCCTTTGCCGTTTGGTTTCTGCAATGTGCATCATATTCCTTGTGGCGTTCCCGGTTCTCTGCCGTCTTATTCACGGTATGCGCTTTGCAATACCGCACGCCCTGCGGTACTAACTTATTGCAGCCGTTTCTATTGCAATACTTTAACAATGCCATTCTTTCGCACCTCCGGGCATAAAAATAAAGCGGCTGTTTTCTGTTTAGAAAATGCCGCTTTTAAATCGTTGGTTTTTGAATTGTAAATATCTTAACATAGTTAAACGGACTTGTGAAGGGCGTTAAATCGGGCGTGTTGTCAAGTGCTTTATTTCGCCTGCTGCCGCCCGCCGCTTATACTGCATCGGATCCGAAAAGAAATATAGCCATATCGCGCACAAGTGCGTTTTTATAATTCCTTACGGTCTTTTCGTTTAAGTTCTCATTATAGCCCTGCTGCCCGCCTAAAATATCCGCTATTTCCTCGAATGTATAAACCTCTTCTACCTGTTTGCCATTCTCTACCGTTTTCTTTCGCTGCAAATAGCGCATTTCAATTACTTCATAACCCTTTTTGCCTTCAATCTTTTTTAAAGCCTTTTCTATGCGCTCTACGTCGTTTTTGCTGCGATTATATGATGCTATTCTGTCCTCTAATAGCTGATCTTCGTCCGGCTTGTCAACCTTGTTTTTCTGATACCTCACAATACTACCCGATGTTGATTTTTGGATCATTGCTAAATATCCTTCTTCGTCTGCAACGTGTTCTTTTAAAATGTTGAAACAATAAAGAATTTTCTCGGTGTTCTTAAACGCCTCGTCTTTCATAGCTTTTTGACGCTCCAACCATGAAATACTATTCATTTTCTTAAATACCTCGTCGATTGTTACCGCTATTGTTTCCTTAATCTCTTTTGCTACCGCCATTTTAGCCTTCCTCCACTTTTCCAAAAAATTTTATATATTGCTCCGGTTTGTTTGCGCCGATCCACTTTTTAACCTCTTTTTGGTTTGGTATCTCTAATGTGTCCTCATTCATGTTGTGGAAAAATACAACGCCTTTTTCAGTTATGTATATTTCCTGCACTTTATAGTTGAAAGCGTTTTTTACATCGCAAATTTTTTTCGCCTTCGCCGTGTCGAAAAGCCTCGTTTTTTCCTCTGCCTTACCGTCTGTCATGGTTGTATATGTTAATATTGCTTTCAATTTGCATTACCTCGCTTTCCCGCTGCCTCTGCTGCGTTATTACTTTTGTTTGGAATACCTGCAACGCCGCATACTGTCGGCGGCGTTTTTCTTTATTGCTTATAAGTGCCGTCATTGCCTCTTTTAGTGCCGTTGCTAATTCTAACGCCGGTTGCTTTATCATTTCCCATAAATCTAATATTGCTTTCTTAATTCTCTCGAAAGCTGCAATAACTTTTTCCCGGTGTTGCATTGTGCAGGTTGCTGTTTTTATAGATATGCCGCGCGGTGGGTTGATACCGAAACGCTTTTTAAACTGTTTCTTTTTCTGTCGTCTGTTCATTTCGTCCTCCTTGCAAATATTCTTTTTATGCTTTCTTTGCGCTCATGCAGCCAATATTTAAAGACCGCTTTGTAAAATGCCTTTGTTTTCTCTTTCATGCTCGCCTTCCTATGCCTCGTATGTGCTTGTATTTGTCTTGGTTCGCGTTACTTTAATAATTCCCTTTGTCGTGATGCTGATTTTCCCTTTTATGCCGTTTCCCATGTCTATGGTTGCCGATTGAATAAAGCCTTCGCATATCGGGTAAACAGTTTTATGCAGCAGGTCAACTGCTGCATCGGGAACTATAACCGTTGTGTTATTTTCTCCAAAAAGAAGATCTATTTTGTTGTGCGCTCTCTCTTTTTGGCTTTTCTTATGTGTATATATGCGCGCGTTCACACATTCGCAGGTTTCTGTTGCCAACTCGTCTATTTCTTCTTGGCTCCACTCCTTTAATACTTTGCGCGTTGCTATCTGCTTGCAAAATTTGCAGGTGCCTGTGGAGGTTATTACCCCCCCGCTGTTCGTTCTGCCTTTTCTACAATATCCGCTAACACTGTTTTGTACCTCCTTCGTATAATTTGTTTACTGCTGCCATGATCTCGGCGGCTTTCTTGGTTCCGATGCCCTTTATCTCTGAAATTGCTACCGCAATATCTGAAGGTTTTACCCTGCTGCCCGCTGTCTTTTTGCCGTCCTCATACCCTGCGTTATACATATTTACTACGAAAGTTTCCATTTGCTTGTGATCCATGCGTTTAACGTTTTTATATTGTTCTCTGTTTAATTTAATACCTTTTGCCATGTGTGCCTCCTTAAAATATCCTAAAATATATTGCATAGACTTTTTGTTCTGCTGTTAGTTTTCCTACCATTCTTTCAAATTCTGCCTGCGGCATAATCTTTATTTTTATTCTTAATTCCCATAAAAATAAATATATCTCTGCTATCGCTTTTCTAATTTCTAACACGAACTGAACCCTCCCTTTGCCTAATCGTGCATAATTGTACCGTCTGCGTTATATCTGACACTTACGCCGCCCGTGCCGTTGTATATGTAATGCACCTGTGTATCGGGATCAATCCATTCATAAACGCCTATGTCTATATTATCCGTTGCCTCTGCATCGCACCCGGTTAATGCAAAACCAATAGTAATTGTTGTTACTGTGATAAATAGCAGCTTTTTGATTTTTCGGATCATAAATCGCCCTCCTCTTTGAAATACTGCGTTATTCCCTCTTTGCAATCCGCGCCGGTGTATGGATTGCAATTTGTACCTTCTTTTGCGCAACGCTTACAAGTCTGTTTCTCATTTCTGTACTTTCTTAAAAACGCTATTAACTCGTCGTCGTTCATGCTGCGTATTTTATCCAATCTGCTCATGTATTCCTCCTATTTGCCGTCGAACATATTAAATAGCATTGATACCGTTTCATCTTTCCCAAATATCATCGCTGAAAAAAATAGAAAAACTATCTTTTCCGCTTGTTTGCTATTCTGAAATACTTCAAATGCGCCGTTATAAAGGTATGCCGCTTGTTTCCCCATATCAGAAAACATCGCTTTTTGTTCTTTATCCATTTGCGCCCCCCCTATATCACAATAATTGTGTACTTTTCTTTTGCCGCGTCCATTTCTGCCGCCATCCCCGCGCTTACTCCATATCGTGCGCCGATTATAATAGTATCGCAGGCGTTTAATATATTTCCCCCTGCTTTAAGCCCTTGCCGCCTCTCTGTTGGGTTGTTGTCATTTAATACCTGTGTCAAATACAAATGTGTGGTAATCGGCGTATATCCTAATTGCAATGCAAGTTTTGTTAAATGCTTTGCATATATAATATTGCGCACCTTTTCTAATATGTTGCCTCTGTATGGGCTGCATATATAGGCTAAATTGTTCTTTCTCATATCTGCACCTATGCAGCAGGCTTTTACGCCTGCTGCCCCTTATATTTTGCTATATTTTCTATTACCTCTTTTGCCTTATCTGTAATAAATTGTGCATATTTCGGATTTTTGCCTGCCATTCCCGCCGCCGTTCTTGATACACCGTACATAAACGCGCTTTTGTCTGTGCCGGTGTCAATTTCCTTTTTAGCCTCTCTTTCCATAGCCTCAAACTGCTTTGTTATTTCGTCCTCTGTCATTTCGCTTGCCTCAAAAGCGGAATATAAAATTAACATCGCGTTTATAGCTGTATCAAAATGTTTTCCGATCTCTGCTCTGTCAATAGCTGCCTGCCGCTTGTTATTTCCGTTTCCGCGTGTAACTTGCGCCTGTAAAATCGGCTTTAGCTGTCTTAACCCCGCTATGCTTTCCTCTAAATCTTCCTGCTTTACGCCTACTTTTACATATCCGTTACCCATGTTCTCAACGCTCATATTATTTACCCGCCCTTTCCTTGCATTTCATCATAAGATCCTGCAATACATAAATTTCATTTTCCGTCAAGTAATTACTAACCGCCGCTAATTCTTTGGTTGTGCGTGCCGCCCAATACTTCAAGTCACTTTCTATGGTGGTAATTTCAATTACTTTCGTATAGATCATAACGTCTATAAGTTCCGCTAATTCCTCGTATCTGATAACTGCCGTCTGTCCTGCTGCCACTCTTAAAACCTCTAATCCGGTGTCTGTTAAAAGTGCCTCGCATTTCTCGGTTGTGTCGGTCTGTACGGTGTATGTGGTCTTTGTTCCGGCGTAATCTGCTATGTATTCCCATTTTGCGCCTGTGTTTTCTTTCCACCCCTGCCAAAACTCCGTATCAAATAGATCTGAACCGATAACCGCGCCCATGAAATAATTAACCGTCATGCCGTTAAATTCCTTATATCGGTTAATTTTGCCGTTAATTATGAGTGTTCGGCGGTCTGTGTTGTCCGGTGTCGGTGCATTGTATGTAACTTTGGTTTCCGGCTCATTCATAAATTGCGGCTGCTGCTTGTCCTGCGCCTCATTCTCGGCTTTTACCGGTTCCTTCGGCGTTTCTTTCGCCTCTGCCTCTTTTGACGGCTCTTTGGGTGCCTCCTGCTGCTTGTCCGGTTTCTTAATTGCTTTTACATCTTCGGCGGTTAATGATCCGGTTTCTTTGTATGTTTCATATAATGCCTGCTGCGCTGCATCGTCTAAACCTGCTATTTTGTTTGCTGCGTCTGTGCTGATCTTTCCTGCTGCAAACTCATTTTTAAATGGTTCTATTAACCTACCGTCTATGTGTTCCAATGTTCCTACTTTGGTTTTATTGGTTCCCAAAACCTCGGCTATGACATTTTGCAGCTTTCCCGATATTTTATTATCTTTCTGCCATTCTGTTAAAAGCTGTCGAACCTCTTTTATTTCCTGCATTTTCTCGTAATCGGTTCTTTCTCGCTGTGTTGAATTGGTAAAAATCAAAATCAGCCGGTTTTTTATGCTGTCCTCTGCCGTTTCAATCTTGCAGGGGATCATTTCATATTCTGTTTTTCCCTCTGTAAGTAGCTTTAAGATTGCAAGCCTTCTTTTATGTCCTGCTATAATCTCGTATTCGTCGCTATCCGGTATTGGTTTTACAACCGGGTATTGCTGTATTCCTACTAACTCAATCGTGCGGGCGGTTTCCTCGATCTCTTTATCGTCCATGTGATAAAAATTTTCTTTGCCTGCTGCCGGTCTTAATTTATGTACGCTCAATTTAACCGGTTTCCAATCGCTTTTTACCTCTTTTTTGCTTTCGGCATTTAAAAAATTGTTAATGTCAAATCCCATTGTGTGCCTCCTTGTACCTAAATTGGGTATCGTCTAGTAAATACTAGGCGTTACGGTATTTTTACATCGTGTAATTTGGTATTCAACTTATACCAACCGTCCAACTCTAAAATAAATGTTATGTCGCCGGTTTTGGCACTTACCTGCGTTATAATGTCTGTTACGTCCATTGTCTGCGTTTTGCCGCCCTTCTCAAATTGGATCTTGTCGCCTATCTCATAAGGGCATTTCGCTTTAAACTTAATTTTCTGCATCTTCGCCCTCCAAATATTCCAATACGAATTTTTTATAATCCTGTGCGGCTCCGCATCTTACGGAATATTCCACAAGCGGCATTTTTGCAAATGTGCTTTCGTTTACTTTCTTTTCTGTTCTGCGGATCCGCTGATTAAATACCGGTACGCCTTGCGCTTTTAACCACTCTATGCCCTGATTGTTTACATCGTTATTCTGATACTGCGTGATGATGCACCCGGCAAAATGCAAATTCTCGTTGAAATCTTCCTGCACCTGTGCGATCTGCTCTAAAAGAATGTCTAAACCGTCAAATGAATACTGATCCATGAATACCGGCACTATTACATCATTTGACGTTACAAGGGCGTTAATAATGCTCATGTTAATATCGGGCGCATTGTCAATAATGCAATAATCGTACCCTTCTACTGCTGCCAACGCTTTTTTAAATCTTGTCTGCTGCTGCCTTCCGGTGTCTACAATGGTGCGCAGGTTTGCCTCTAATAAATCCATGTTGGCGGTTATGATGTCGATGTTTTCATAATCTGTTTTTTTGATAATCTCCGATACATCAATGTTTCTTTCTAACATCATGCGCGCAACGGTGTTTTTATCTTCTGTATCGTACTTTTTAAACGCCTTTGATGTATTTCCCTGCTTGTCATTGTCAATAATAAGAACTTTCTTTTTGTGTACCTCTGCCAATGTGTACGCCATGTTTACGGCTGTTGTTGTCTTTGCTACGCCGCCCTTCAAGCTGATGATTGAAATTGTTTGCATTTGCTGATCCTCCTTTTATTCGTGCATTTTAAGCATTTCTACTATTTGTTTTGTCTGCCCTTCCATTGCGATATGAAATGATTTTTCTGTTTCCTCTACGAAACTTTCTATAAACTTCATATCATCTTTAAGTATTAACGTTGAACCGTATTCGCAATTCAAAAATGCGGCATGAAAAATTTTCGATACCAAAACCGGCAAATCGTAATAAATCATTCTCTGTGCATCACAAAAATTACTATCGCGTTTTTCTATCGCTGTTAATTGTTTTTTCATTCTGCCTCCTAGTTAAACGGTAATTCCTCGCCTTCCGGCATCTGCATAAAGTCATCGCCCGCCGGTTCGTTTCCTGCTGCTCGCTTGCTTTCCGTAAACTCTTGTTCCTCTACGATAAATTCCGTAACATAAACTTTTTTACCCTCGTTGTTTGTGTACGTCCTTGTTTGGCAACGTGCGGTTACTAATAACTTGGTGCCTTTCTTAAAATACTTTTCTGCAAATTCGGCGGCTGTGCCGTATGCTACAAAATTTATAAAATCTGCTGAAGGCTCGCCCTCTCTTTTATATCTTCTGTCAACCGCCAATGTGTAATTTACAACCGCAACCGGCTTTTCGCTCTGTGTGTAGCGTATTTCCGGATCCCGCGTTAAACGCCCCATGAAAATACATTTATTCATGCTGTGCCTCCTCTGTAATATTTAATTATCGTGTCTGCATCTACGCAACTATCCACCGCCTCTAATGCTGTTTCCGGCGGTACACCTGCGGCTAATACCGTTTTTAATTTTTCAAGCTGATACAAATAGCCGTCAAATGAATATGCGTGTTTCTCGGCTGCGTATATGTCGGCTGCTGCCTCCGCTGTTTCTAAATCCGCTAAATATGCAATGTCGTTTAATAACTCGCCCTCTCTTTCCCGCTGCTTTATTGCCTGCTGCCGGAGGGCGTTTACTAATTCAGTTAATGCCATGTGCGCCTCCTATAAATACGATTTACCGTAACGCTTTCTAAATTCTTCCCGCGTTCCGATCTTGTTTTCATATATTGCCTGCCCCAACATTTTAGATAACTTTTCAGCCATGATATTTTCATGTATGCGTTCAATCTGTTTCCCCATGTTATGACACTTATTGCACATCGGAACCTTCAAGCCGTCCTGCTCCGCTAATTCTCTAATGCCGTTACCGAATAATAAATGATGCTCACATTCTGCCGGTTTGCCGCAAAAGAAACATATACCGTCATACTCTGTTACAATGCTTTTTGTTTTACTCATTTTCTGCCTTTCTGTATATCCTCGGAAATGCAATATAGTAAACCTTGTATGTGAATATCCAATAGTACCCGGCTTTTATGAACCGCCAATAATTAAGCATGATATATAACCGCCCTAATATTGGATTTTTGATATACTCTATTTCTATTTCCGGTCTGATAATGTAAAATTTCTTTGGTTTCATTTTCCTCCTATCGCCTGCGCCTTTTCTTTGTCGGCTCCGGTGTTCCCTCTGCTGCCTCGCGGGCTTTTCTCAAATACTTAATGCAATATGTATCTATATGAAAGCCGTTTAATATATTGATTGCCTCTAATTCTGTTATGCCGCATCGCTCCTGCAGGTCTTGTCGTAATCGTCTACGCTCGCCTATATCTTGCATACCGTTATACGGCAGGGCTTTCGCCTTTTGGTTGTATGCGTATGCGATGCTTGGCGTTAAAAGTTCTGCCATATAACCTCCTTGCTATGCTGTAATGCTTTTTACTGCACTTGTTAGCTGCTTTCCGTTAAATACTACGATCATGCTTGGGAATGGTGCCGGATCCTTGCTTTTCTGTCCGTCTATTTCAAAATTAACACGCCCTTTGATAAATCGTATTTCTGCTTTTCCTAAAATGTAATCGTGAAACATGATCGTATCTGTTCGGGCGGGTATAAGCATAACCACGACGATCCCCCCCTCGGTTGCCTCTTTGTAACATTTTTGCACCCATGCAATTTGACCGGCGTTTGTTTTTGTTTTTCTGCTGTACGGCGGGTTGCAAAATACCGTTTCGCCCGCCCATGACTGCGCCAAACCGTCCTGCTCTATGGTGTAATACTTTGCGCATTTATGGTTGTTATTGTCTGCGCATGGATCCAATGTAAAGTTAAATTCTTCATTGAGTGCATCGAAAAGATCCTGCGGTGTTCCCCAATCGTCCTTCCCGGTGCTAAAGTGTACTTTATTCATTTTTTAGCCTCGTTTTCTGCTGTTTATGTATTCCTCAAATGTTGCCGTTTCATTGCTATACCAAATAATGCGGTTATTAACCCACCTTTGCAGGTCTTTAATTTTCTTTGGTGCGCTCTGCTTTTCATAAATCATTATGTATGGTGCGGCTCCTATCTCTCTAAGCGTGTAAACTCTGTGCAAATCTTCCTGCAATGTGCTATTAAAGTTTGTCAATACATAAACTGTTATTTTTCTTTTATCTAATCCGGTTTTTTCTTTGAATAGTTTTAGTTTTGGTACAATTATTTTTTCGTCTGCTATGTTATCCCATGCAAAATGTACATTTTTAACCTTGATTTTCCTTATAAGTTCTATGTTTTCCTCGGTTAATAGTCTTGCGTCTAATCCTTGCGTAAAATCTACCCATGCGCCACTATCCGCAAGTTGTTTTAATAGGTCTTTATGCTCTTTTGCTGCTAAAATGTTAGGATCTAGTAGTTTGATGTATTTTTGACCGTTCCAAAATTCCTGCAGGTCTGCTACTTTCTTGCTTTTTAGCCCCTCTTTCTTTCCAACTATGCAAAATTGACAATTCCGCGGGCAACCTCTTGTTAAAAAGCCGTATGCCTCGTTTTCTATTCCGTATAGCCCATAATCGGGATATATATGCTCTATTTCCTCCGGTAAAGGTTCGCCTCCGTCCGGGTAATTGTAGCCGGTGCCGCCTCTTATAATCTCTTTCGCGTTTATGAAATATTGATAATCCGGTGTAAATGTAAAAACTTTCGACATATAAACCCGATCTAGTTCGCCCGAAAATAACGGCTCGTACCATTCCACACTATCGCCTCGCGCTTTGTGATATGCCGATATTTTCATAAGTGGCAAATTGGGGAAATTGTGACCGTCTACATCAATTAAGCCTACTCGCTGCATTTCTCGTATTCTTCCTTTTGCTGCTCTTTTGCTGTCTTTGGCATATATATTTGGCTAATCAAGTAAAGGAAACCGCCGCACTCGCACTTTGTAGCCTCTACATTGTTTGTTATGCAGCCGCACTTATAGCATTTTCTGTATGTTCCGATCGCTGTCATGCTCTGCCTCCTTGTCGATTTCTATATAATCGTAATCGTAATTATTACCCTTCTGCTTGTCCTCTTTTATGCGGTCTGCTATATACTTTTCTGCTGCATCTTCTGTATTGCATACCGCAATGACCGGAAATCTATTTTCGTGGTAATTGTCTATTACTGCATAAACTTTTTTATATTTGCTCATGCTCTCACGCTCCTAACTGTTTGCTTAAAAGAAACTCATACATTTCTTTGTATGTTTTCGCCTGCTTTTCTGCTGCCTGCTGCCGGTCTGCCATTTCTGCCAACTGCTGCCGCAGGCTTTCCATTTTCGCAGGCTCTTTTTCTGCCTTTATATTTATGCCAACCGATACCGTTAAACACTCGTCAAGCTGTTTCATTTCTTCCGGTGTGAGTGTTCCGATCCATTCGCCGATCCGTTCCTCGTAAACGCTGCTTATCTGCTCGCACAATACGGTTGATGTTCTCAATGCGGAACTTGTTATAAAATGTGTTGGCAGGTCTGTTTTTGGCTGTGTCGTCATATAGACAACTTCATAAACGCCGCTATGCTTGTTATTTGCATCGTTTGAAACAATAACCGCAGGTCTGTCTGCTTTCTGCTCGCTGCCAATGCTTTGGTGGGTATCACGAATAAAATAAATGTCGCCTCGCTTAATCATTTACCCTTACCCCCCCCACATAAATAATTTTTCTGTCGCTCTGAAATGCTCTTTTGCTTTCATGCTGCGATCTACCTCCTTTTCCCAAATCGTTATAAAATCGTCCGGTGCTTGTAGCTCCGAAATTAAAACTATATTGTTGTGGCGGCTCCATTTCCGCATCGTTTCCCAAAATTCCGAATAATCAAAATCTTTTGCATTGCCGTATTTTTTTGTACCCTCATAGGGTGGATCGCAATATATAACGCAACCCTGCGGCGCATAGCTTTTATAATCTCTACAACTGAAATCAATACCGAATATGCCGCCCTGCTGCATCTGCATTAAAATGTTGTTACGGCTTTCTCTGTAATAATCCCTTACCCTGCCTTTGTCTTTTCCATATCCCGCATAACCGCCGTCGTAAAATCTGCCGTTATATGATGCAAGGAAACCAACCGCGCCAATGTACCACGCCTGCGGGCTGTTATCTCCGGTTCTGTATGCCTCACGCGCTTTGTTATATTCTTCGCGTGTGATATGTTCCGGCAATTCGCCGCCGTCCTGCAGGTGTTGGAATAGCGCAATTAAATATTTATTGCTATCTGATGCAATGCGGTATTCTGCTTTTATCTTGTCTATCACATTGCAGCCGCCCGCGAACGGTTCCACATAATACCGCGCGCCGCTTTCGTCAATTTTCTGTTGAATAATCGGCACTATGTACTTTGTGATCTTCGCTTTCGATCCCATGTATTTCATTTTCGCCTCCTATGATTTTCTCTAACTCGGTGTCATGCCGGTTGTTGTATTTTTCAAATGTTACGGTGTGGATCTGCATTAGCATATAAAATTGTTTCCATTCCTCAACATTCGCCGGTGGCTTTCCGTTTGCTTTCCTCCAACCGTCCTGCTGCCACTTATCCAACCAACCCAACCTGCAGGCGTTTGCCATATAGTCGCAATCAATAAAAACGGTTATATCGCAAGGCTTTAATAATACCCGCATCGCTGCGATGCAAATTTTTAAGTGCAGGGCGTTTTTCGTGTCTGCCTCTATTTGCGTGCGCTGCTGCCGCTTGTGGCTTTTCCCTTGCTTGTCTATAAACTCAATAACCGCTGCCGCCTCTCCTGCGCCTCTTGGGTTGCCTCTGAAACTGCTTTTTATGTATATGCTTACGTTCAATTTATCCACCTTCTTTTAACACGCCCTGCCGTCTAGTATTTATTAGACGGCTGCGGTTTTCATTGTGAGTTATCCACAATATTAACCACCGCTACCGGATAGCCGAACCATTGTATATTTTTGGTATTCTCTGCCGGTAAACGGATCTACACCGTTATATACTGTGTCTTTGTCGATGTAATAGCCTTTTATCGGTTTTGGATCTGCCGCCCACCTTTGCGCCTTTTTTATAATTTCTGTCTTTGGTGTTGGCATTATCAAATTGCGACTGCAACTGTATCTTTGCTTATGCCCGCCGTCGTCATTGCCTTTATAGGTCTTTGATGTTTCTTTTATGAGATATGCCGCTAAATCCTTATACTGTCCGGTATCGTCCAAATACTTAAAATCCGGTCTGCCAAATTTCCATAACTGGCGCACCCATTTAGAAACGTCTACACCTTCAACGTGGTTTATAATTATGTGGTGGTGGATCGCTTTGTTTTGATACTCTGTGACATTTATATATTTCAACTCTGCGCCCATTGTCTTGTATTTTTTTCGAAGGCTATCTAATAATTTTTTTATATTTTTCTTTGCTCCTGCCGGTGTTGGTCGTTCCTCTTTTCTATATGTCAATGTTATAAAAGGATCATCAACTCCGAAATTTGCATTTATCTTTAGTCGCAGGGTTCTTTCGGCGTTCATTTGGTTTACTTTTTCCATTTCCTCGGCTGTTGGCTTTTCTTTGTTCCCCCTTGCCTTTGTTCCTATCCTTTTTGTGTAACTCTTTGTAACCTCGATCGTCGCCCCTGCCTTTACTGTGGTTTTGAAATAACCCAACTCAATTACACCACCTTTGCATTAGTCTTATTAACTCCTATGTGGATCCTAAAGTTAATAGTTTGAACAAGCCCGAAACCGGCTTATTTGCCGGTTCTTTGGCTTGACGGCAAACGCAATAAATGGTATAATTTTTTTAGGTTGAAATATTGCATTTGCACTAAATCACTAGCCGGTACGCTGCCAACGTAACGGCTTTTTTTCTATTCATTTTTCAAGTATGTATATCTCACAAATTTCTCCCTTTGGTGGTTCTCTTGCTTTGTTCATACGTTCCCGCTTTGGCTTTTATATTTGCTGTGTTGGTTGCTTTTCTCATTAAAAAGCAACTGAAAACCTGTTGACCGTCCACGCACTTTCTAGCAGGTGCGCCCGCTGTAATTTTTTTCACAACATACAGATAACAGCTATTTACCTGCTGCATCTGCCGCAAGGTTGCCAACCTCGCACAAATACGCCCGGCGGGAATTGAACCCGCACCGCCACCTTCGGAGGGTGGTATTCTATCCCATTAAATTAAAGGCGCGTAGGCAGCTTGCCCGTTCTATGCAAATAATGACTGCTGTGCAATTTCCGCTTTATATTTACCGTCTTTGTCTTTTCCTCTTTGTAGCTCTCTATATATGGTCTGAAAACAAACGCCGGTTGCATCTGCGATCGCTTTTGGTTTTTCTCCGCGTTCGCTCATTTGTTCAATTTCCTGCCGATCTGCATAAGTTAATTTTTTGTACGCTTTTCTCATTTTCAACGCTCCCTTCTCGCTTATGGGTAAAATAAAAATGCGGTTAGAGTTTTTACGCTCTAACCGCATTTTTTCTATACTTTCTTGTAGGTAAAAAAATAAATGCGATAGAGTTTTATTAACTCTTTTCGCATTTAATTTTAAAACCTAGCCATAGTTATGCCCCATGAATCACAGAGCCGGACGCAAACCATCCGTTTTGTAATCCACAGGGCAGACTTTTATTTATGCGATATTAAAATTCAAATTTTTTCTCAAAATATGCATCCAGCTCATCGATTTTAATTCTTTCCTGCTGCATAGTGTCACGGTCACGTACGGTAACGGCTCCATCCTCTTCGGAATCAAAATCATAGGTAACACAGAATGGTGTACCAATCTCATCCTGACGGCGGTAACGCTTTCCGATCGTTCCTCTGTCATCAAACTCACAATTGTATTTCTTTGCCAGCTGGGTATATACTTTTTCCGCACCCTCATTTAACTTCTTGGATAACGGAAGCACACCGATCTTAACCGGAGCAAGTGCCGGATGGAAATGGAAAACAGTTCTTACGTCCGGCTTTTCCTCTGTTCCGATATTTTCCTCATCGTATGCGGCACATAAAAATGCCAGAACCACACGATCAGCACCAAGTGATGGCTCAATAACGTAAGGAATATACTTCTCCCCCTTCGTATCATCAAAATACGTCATATCCTGACCAGACACATTCTGATGCTGTGTCAAATCGTAATCGGTACGGTCGGCAATACCCCAGAGTTCCCCCCATCCAAACGGGAATAAGAATTCAATATCTGTCGTTCCCTTAGAATAGAAACACAGTTCCTCGGCAGAATGATCACGCAGACGCATCTCGTCTTCCTTGATTCCCAGAGATAACAGCCAGTCACGGCAGAACGCTCTCCAGTACTGGAACCACTCTAAATCGGTACCCGGCTCACAGAAAAATTCCAGCTCCATCTGCTCAAACTCTCTCGTACGGAATGTGAAGTTACCCGGTGTAATCTCATTACGGAAAGACTTGCCGATCTGTCCAATTCCAAACGGAATCTTCTTACGGGAAGTTCTCTGCACATTTTTGAAGTTGACGAAAATGCCCTGTGCGGTTTCCGGACGAAGATATACGGTATTTTTTGCATCTTCTGTAACTCCCTGGAATGTCTTAAACATCAGATTAAACTGACGGATGTCTGTAAAATTATGCTTACCGCAGGAAGGACATGGAATGTTATGGCTTTCAATAAAATCTACCATTTTCTCATTGGACCATCCATCTACGGATCCGTCCAACTCAATGTTATTCTCCTGTGCAAAATCTTCGATCAGCTTATCTGCACGGAAACGCTCATGACATTCTTTACAATCCATCAGCGGATCAGAAAAACCTCCCAGATGTCCGGAAGCAACCCAGGTCTGTGGGTTCATCAGGATGGCACAGTCCACACCGACATTGTATGGATTTTCCTGTATGAACTTCTTCCACCATGCACGCTTCACATTGTTTTTCAGTTCTACACCAAGATTTCCGTAATCCCATGTATTTGCAAGACCTCCGTAGATTTCAGATCCCGGATATACAAAACCTCTTGCTTTTGCTACCTGCACAATTTTGTCCATCGTCTTTTCCATTATGTAATCCTCACATTCTATTATGTATTTTCTGATCCGCCCAAAGGCTGGATCTGAGTTACTTATAAATTATATAGGTATATACCTGACTGAATTCGCCTGTGGCATCATCGGTACTGGTATCTTCCTCGTCAAACTGAAACTTCACTTCGGATTCCTGCTCCGTAACATCGATCAGATCGTCATCGGATACCGCTCCTGTCGTTTCCTCAATCTGTGTGCCTGCTGCCTCTGTGGCACTTTCCGTTCCCTCTGTTGTTTTTTCCGCTGCAAGAAGGGACGTTTCTTCTTTGATTGCAATGGTCTGTGCATCCACATAACTGGTATTTGTCGTGGATACATAACAGATGGTTCCTTTTACTTTTACATTTGTATTTCCACGGATTACAACCACTTTGTAGCTGGAGTCATCCAGAAATGCGCTGCTCTCACACGCTTTGATCTTTCCGTTTTTTACGGATGCAAACGATCCGTCAAAAGAATACCCTGCGGCCAGTGCTTCTGCAACACTTCCCGTATACAGTTCCATATCATTAAATTTCTGATAATCTTCGGCTGTACGGTACGCAATGGTAAGCGTTGCCTTTTTTTCTCCTGTGTCGAGTTTTTTCAGCGAAACGCTTCCCTTTCCGTTTTTCTCATTATAGGTATCTATTTCATTTTTGACATATTCTTTCAATCCGTCTTTATCATATGTCTTTTCGTCAAAATTTTCCACATCGGTAGACACGATTTTTCCATCTTTCAGTACAAAAACTGTGCTTTCATCCGCTTTGTAAGAAGTGCCGCAACCGGTAAACATTCCTACGCTAAGCAGAAATACCAGCACGATCTGACCGAATTTCTTCATGATTTCACAAATCCTCCTCTATTCACAATCCATGATATTATACACTTTTCATATTCCCATTTCAACCGAAAATCGAAAGGGACTTAAAGTCATGATGCACATAATACGCCATATATTCTTTCATAATCATCTTCAGTTCCCTTAGTACTTCCTCTGAAACGGTAAACGAGTATAATCTGGCGACAGGTGTGGATATGATATACTGCATCGTATATCGCGTGGAATCGGAAATATACATGCCCTGTACTTCCTTCGCACAGGTTCTGCAGAAGATGCCTCCCCTTTTCACCGAAAAGAAACACAGGTCTTCTTTCGTATGACAATGCATACAGGCAAACACCTGCGGTCCTTCTCCATTGATGGTTATGGCTTTTAGTTCAAACACTGCACGCACAAGTTCTTTGGAATACCTGCTGTTTTCCAGTGCACGAAACGACTGGTACAAAAGCTTAAGCATTTCCCGCTCATCATTATTTTCCTGACAATAATATTCCGCGAATTCTGCAAAGTAGAACGCAAGCGATGCTGCATCCAGATCCAAAACCAGTTCGCGAAAATAATTCTGAATGTTTGCCTTGGTAACATTATAGGAATTTCTTCCCTCAAACACTTCGAATTCGCCAAAGGCAAAGGGATTTGTCGCTGCCAGCAGCTGGCTCGACGGTCGTCTGGCACCTCTGGCAAACGCTGTGATTTTTCCCCTTTCCTTTGTCAGAATCGTTATTCTTTTGTCATAATCATTGACAGGCATGGCTGTTAAAACCATGCCCATCACTATCACAGACTGACTCATACTTCTGCTGTTCCTTCTGTCCGTGACCTCCGACGCTTTCTGCGACGTCCGTCACTTCATTCCGATAAGTCAGATAATCGGTAACTTTTCCTGTTGTCCAGAATGTTTCCCAGGTTTTCTCCATTGCACCTTACCTCCATTACTAGCGTCTGCAATGGCGGTAATTCTATTCCCGAAAAATATTGGAAACCCATCATCTGATCCTTATCTTTTATTCTTCCTCCCGATACCCGAAATTTTTAATCAGGAAATCACTGTCTCTCCAGTCTTTCTTCACCTTCACCCAAAGTTTTAAATTCACTTTGGCATCCAGCATTTTTTCCATCTCGTAACGCGCATTGGTTCCGATCTTTTTAAGCATCGACCCCTGCTTTCCGATAATAATTCCCTTGTGGGAATCCCGTTCACACACAATCGTTGCGTCGATATCATACATCTTTCCGCCTTTGCGCGGTTTCATCTGGTCGATGGCAACGGCAATTCCATGCGGTACTTCATCGCTTAACGCATGAAGTGCTTTTTCTCTTATGATCTCCGCACAGATCGCACGCTCCGGCTGATCGGTAATCGTATCCTCGTCATAAAACTGCGGACCATACGGAAGATACTTAAAAATAGAATCAATCACGTCATCCACATTCTGTCCGCGAAGGGCGGAAGTCGGAATAATCTCCGCGAAATCATAAATCTTACGGTAGGTATCGATAAACTCCAGCACCTTATCTTTTTCCACGGTATCAACTTTATTGATCACAAGAATCACAGGTGTCTGGACTTTTTTCAGCTGTTCTACAATGTGCTGTTCCCCCGCACCGATAAAATTACTCGGCTCCACCAGCCACAATACGACATCCACCTCGTTCAGTGTCTTTTCTGCAACATTTACCATATATTCACCAAGCTTATTTTTTGCTTTGTGAATTCCCGGCGTGTCAAGAAAAACGATCTGTCCACGCTCCATATCCGTATACACGGTCTGGATCCGGTTTCTGGTTGTCTGCGGCTTATTGGATGTGATTGCAATCTTCTGTCCGATCAGACGGTTCATCAACGTTGATTTTCCTACATTTGGTCTGCCGATAATTGTAACAAACCCTGACTTAAAATTTGCTGCTGTCATTTGTATCTCCTTTATCGTGCTATTCGCACAGTCCCTGAATTGAGGTAAACATACCGCTTTCTTCACGGATTGCATGCTCATTTCCCACTACACACAGACACTGATCGGAAAGGATCGAGGCGATCAGATCCGAAAGACTGCGGATATCTGCCGGTGTCGCTGTCAGTATCTCGTCACGCTCTTTCTGGATTTCCTCATAGGTCAGATGTTCCAGATAAGCAGCCATCGAACGGCTTCCCTTTGCTTCCGGATTTAACGGTGTATCTAAAGCTCCAAACGTGCCAATGATATATTTTGTCATATCACGCTCATCCGGAGCAAAGGATGCTACATATTCCGGAATTTTCTCATAGACGGCATTGGTCTTTGCCAGATTCGGGTCCCGGTAAGATACAAAATAACTGTCTCCGGTCCTAAGGAAAGAACTCATACATCCATATGCACCGCCCTTTACACGGATATTCATCCACAGATATTCATAGCTTAAAATCATTTTTAAAATCTTTAAGGTTCCGTGATATGCGTATCCATGGCTGATAAAGTTACCGGATCTTGCCACATACTGGATCTGGGAGGCGTCCGTAAATCCCTCATTTTTCTTAGAAAGCACCGGATGGATTGCAGCCTGCGCCGGTGTTCCTTCCGGAAGTTCCTCCAGATACTTCTGCATGATCGGGGAAGCTTTTTCATAAGAGCCTTCTTCTCCGGTAAAGCTGACGAGCATTCTCTTTCTGACAAATACTTTTTCTATCAGCTGCTGCAGTTTTTCGGCTACCGCCTGCGGATTCTCTTTCATCTGTTCATCCAGTCTGCGGATCATCTGATTGTATGCAATACCAATTGTCGCATCATTATAAAATGCATAAACAGATTCGTAAGAAAGTGCACGCATTGCAGCTACCGTGTGCCCGCTGCTGCTTAAGTTCACCTGCAGTCTGGATTTCACCTGTGCAATCAGTTCCGCCAGTCGTTTGGTATCGTGCAGATCCGAACTGTTTAAGATTTCCTCTGCCAGTTTCATGGCATGCTCCAGATTGCTCTCAAGCACTTTCATGCGGATCTCAAATTTAACAGCCATCGCATCGTGATTTTTCAGATCCGGATACATGCTGACCCCACTGGTAATTCCGCCGGTATAAATATTAATGGCATTTGCAAGATCGGCATAACTGTAGGATCTGGTATTGACATATCCGAGTATCGCGCGCAGAAGTCCAAGGTACGGAACCTCCTCCTCTGCAATGTCATTGCACTCAAACATCAGAGTAATATAATCGATGCCATTTGCCGGTGCCTCATGCCGGACAACCGGAATTTCTCCCATGTTCTCCTCCTTATTGGAAAACGACATGGCTTCTTTTTTCATATCCTCTCTGCCAAGCATCGGAATTTTCAACAGATCTTCTTCCTTTGACGGTTCTTCCTGATATTCCCGCAGATGTCTGGTCTGGGCAATCAGCGCCTGCACCTCTTCGTCACTCAATCCGGCCTTGTATGCTGCAAGTTTTTCTGCCAGTGCCTGTTCTTTGGCACGGTTAAGCCCCTTCTCCGGCGCAACTACGACCACAGCACCATGCGCATTGTCCAGCAGATACTTCTGAATCAGATCTTCAAAATATCCGGTTTTGATCTGCTCCCGCAAAAACTGTAATGTATCCAGACATTCCAGATGAATAAACGGCTTGGTATCATCAAACAGCCAGCTTTCCATACACTGCAGTCCATACAAAAGTCCCTTCGGAAACTGTCCGTAATCTGCTTCCCGGAACCGGAATTCCGCACTGTTAATTCCCGCAAGAAGGGAATCCTGATTCAGACCTTCCTTTACCAGCTTCTGTAAGGTTTCCTCGATAATCTGCACAAAACGGGTCTGGTCAGACTCATCGGCATTCTTAGCGACAATGGAGAACATCGGCTGAAGCATGCCATCCTCAAAAGATCCGTAGACATCTTCCCCGATTCCCGCATCAATCAGTGCCTGGCGTACCGGTGCTCCCGGCGCACTGACAAGGACATAATCCAGTATCGAAAATGCCTGATACAATTCACGGTCAAGAACGGTTCCCACCACTTTATTGTAAGAAAGATACGTGTGCTTCTCCTCCGGTTCATCCTCTGTGATCGGATACGTTCTGCGCTCGGATACTACCGCGTCAAATGGCTTTTGCAACTGGATTTGTGAATGTACTTCCACTTCATTTGCATCATAATGGCTTAAATATTCCTCATCCAGCCAGGTGAGCCTCTCTTCTATATCCATATCTCCATACAGATAAATATAGGAGTTGCATGGGTGATAATATTTGTGATAAAACGCAAGATAATTTTCATACGTCAGTTCCGGTATTTTTTCCGGGTTTCCTCCGGAATTTTTGCTGTAGGTATTGTCCGGAAACAGTGCTTCCATAATTGCCGTCTCAAGCACTTCATCCGGGGAGGAATACGCCCCCTTCATTTCATTGTATACAACGCCGTTGATGGTCAGCGGTGCATCTTCTGACTCCAGCTCATAGTGCCAGCCTTCCTGCATAAAAATCTCTTTATACTTTGTAATATTTGGATGGAATACCGCATCCAGATATACCTCCATCAGATTTTTAAAATCCCGCTCATTGTAACTTGCTACCGGATACAGTGTTTTTTCCGGATATGTCATTGCATTCAAAAACGTATTGAGTGACCCTTTGGCAAGCTCAATAAAAGGGTCTTTGACCGGAAATTTATCCGATCCGCAAAGCGTGGTATGCTCGATAATATGCGGAACTCCTGTCTCATCTTCCGGGGGTGTCCGAAATCCGATCGAAAACACCTTGTTGTCATCTTCATTGGAAATGACACACACGCGTGCTCCGCTTTTTTTGTGTCGCAGAATATATCCCATGGATTCAATATCTGCAATCTTTCTTACTTCTATTATTTCATATGCTGACAATTTCAATTTATCCATATTTCTCATCCTTCCATTTTTATTTCAACGGAATAGTTTTATTCTTTCCGAATCGATACATCCATCTGTGGGAATGGAATCGAAATTCCATTTTCATCCAGTGCATTTTTCATCTGTTCCAGCAAACGCCACCGCACTGGCCAGTAATCTTCTGTTTTTACCCATACGCGAATGCCCATATCTACGGCACTATCCCCCAGATCCGATACAAAAATATCGACCGGTTCATCCTTTATCACTGCGGTTTCTGTCTTTACCACACCCTCAAGCACTGCTTTAACCTTTGACAAATCCGATGCATAGCCAACCCCGACGGTCAGATCAATCCGTCGCATATCCATATGGCTGTAATTGGTAATACTGCTGTTGGACAGACTTCCATTCGGAATCAGGATCAGTTTGTTATCAATGGTAAGCAGCTTGGTGTAAAAAATGGTAATCTCCTTTACAGTTCCTTCTTCTGATGAAGCATTATCCAATATATAATCGCCTACCACAAATGGTTTTAGTAACAAAATCAGAACACCACCGGCAAAATTAGAAAGGCTTCCCTGCAGTGCCAGTCCCATGGTAAGTCCTGCGGACCCCAGCACGGCAATCACAGAGCTTGTCGTCACGCCAAACTGCCCCAGAATAATCATTGCCAGCACAAAATAGAGCGCATATTTCACAAAAGAACTCAGAAAGGAAACCACACCGGCTTCTACTTTTCCGCGCTCTAAGAAACGGCGCACCATTTTCACCAGCATTTTGATCATCCGGCTGCCTACCAGAAGAATAATCACTGCAATCATCAGCTGAATGAGAAACCCCAGCAGAGATGGTGTCAGATCCTGTAAATATTTCCGGATAATTCCCGGATTTTTCGCCACTTCATTTAACACTTCACTCTCGGTGCTAAGCTGTGTCAGTTGGTCTGTTATTAAAATTCCCAATGTATTTCTCCATTTATGTCCTATAATGCCATTCTTTAAATCTCATGGATGAATAATCCACTGCGGAGTTTCGGCTCAAACCAGGTAGATTTCGGCGGCATGAGACGTCCCGCATCCGCCACAGCAAACAACTCCTGAATGGATGTCGGATACATGGCAAATGCAACCTTACAGTCCTCATGGCATCTTCTTTCTAACTCTTTCATGCCGCGTATTCCGCCGACAAAATCAATTCTTTTATCTGTCTTTGGATCACCGATTCCAAGTACCGGTGTCAAAAGTACATTCTGTAATACCGATACATCCAGTCCTTCTACCGGATCCTCCGGAACCGACTCTGGACGCATGGTACAACGATACCATTTATCAGAAAGGAACATGGAAAACTGTCCCTTTTTCACCGGTCGTACATCGTCTTTGTTGCCGATTTCCTGCACATCAAAAAGTTCCTGCATTTTTGATAAAAATGCCTCTTCGGTCATATCTCCTAAATCCCGTACCACACGGTTGTAATCCATGATCATCAGTTCCTCATCCGGGAATAAAACGGAAAGGAAATAATTAAATTCTTCTTTTCCGGTATATCCCGGATGTTCTTCTCTCCGCTTAAATCCGACTTTTACCGCAGAAGCAGCTCTGTGATGTCCGTCTGCAATATAGATTTCCCCAATCTGTGCAAATGCATTCCGGATCGTCTGGATATCTTCCGGATCGGATATTACAAAAACACGGTGGCGAATACCATCTTCCGCAACAAAATCATATAAGGCATCCTGTTTCTTTGTCTTTGCCACAACCTCATTGATCACGGCATTGGCACGGTATGCCAGAAAGATCGGTCCGGTCTGTGCACTGCACGTATCTACGTGACGGATACGATCCTGTTCCTTATCCGCACGGGTATTCTCATGTTTTTTGATGACCTGATTCGCATAATCATCAATGGATGCACATGCCGCAATGCCGGTCTGTGTTCTTCCATCCATCGTCAGTTCATATATGTAATAACATTCTCTGTTATCCCGGATAAATGTGCCGTCTGCGATCCAGTCTTTTAACATCTGTGCCGCTTTGGCATATACTCTGTCATCATAGGTATCGACATCATCCGGAAACTGTGTCTCCGCACGGTCAATTGCCAGAAATGACTTTGGATTTTTTGCCACAACTTCTTTTGCTTCTTCTCTGTTATATACATCATATGGTAATGCAGCCACTGCAGATACTACATCTTCTGCCGGTCTGACACATACAAATGGTTTTATGTCTGCCATATTATCCTCCATAAATTGTGCTGGTTTCTATACCTTTCTAGTATAATGGAAAAAATACGTTTATACAAGAAAAAATATGGCGGTTCTTTCGAACCGCCATACAGCAAAATGCTTATCTTTTCTGTTATTTCACAACGCGTACACGCAATACATCGTCAATTGCCTGCAGTTTTTTCAGCACATCATCGGTAATCTGGGAATCCACATCGATCAGTGCATATGCATAGTCACCCTTTGCCTTATTTGTCATATCTGACACATTGATATCTGCCTCTCCAAGAACGGTCGTATACTGGCCGATCATACCCTTGACATTCTTGTGCAGAATCGCAACACGTCCGGCTGTGGTACATGCTCCCATGTTGCAGTCCGGATAATTGACAGAATGGGTAATATTACCATTCTCCATGTAGTCACGAATCTCACGGACAGCCATAATTGCGCAGTTGTCTTCAGACTCTGCTGTAGATGCTCCAAGATGTGGAGTGACAATACATCCCTTTGCTCCAACAGTTGTAGTATTCGGGAAATCAGAAACATATTTCTTAATCTTTCCTGCAGCCAACGCATCAACCATTGCCTCTTCATCTACCAGCAGATCTCTTGCAAAGTTTAATACAATTGCGGTAGGCTTCATCATTGCGATCGCATTGGCATCAATCATCTTTCTGGTAGAATCCAAAAGAGGTACATGGATCGTAATGTAATCGCACTCTTTGTAAATATCTTCTACATTGCTGATATGCTTTACGCTTCTGGATAAGTTCCATGCAGCATTGACAGAAATATATGGATCATATCCATATACTTCCATACCCATATGGGTTGCGGCATTTGCTACGAGCACACCGATGGCTCCAAGTCCGATGACACCTAATTTCTTTCCGGAAATCTCTGTTCCTGCAAAGTTCTTCTTCTGTTTCTCTGCAGTTTTTGCAATGTTATCATCGTTCTGGTTTGCCAGACACCAGTCAATACCACCGACAATATCGCGGGATGCATATAACATTCCTGCAAAAACAAGTTCTTTTACACCATTGGCATTTGCACCCGGTGTATTAAATACAACGATACCTTTGTCAGCACATTTGTCAAGCGGAATATTGTTGACACCTGCACCGGCACGGGCAACTGCAAGCAGTGAATCCGGAAGATCCAGATCGTGCATTGCCGCACTGCGGACAAGTGCTGCATCAGCGCCTGCCAGATCGTCAACTTTTTTGTAATCATCAGAAAATAAATCCAGACCTACCCCAGCGATAGGATTTAAGCATGTATAATTAAACATTTTATGCATTCTCCTTCTCAAATTTCTTCATGAACTCAACAAGCTTTTCTACGCCCTCTTTTGGCATTGCGTTGTAAATGGATGCACGCATACCGCCAACGGTACGATGTCCTTTCAGGTTTACGAAGCCAGCCTCGGTTGCCTCTTTTACGAATTTCGCATCCATATCCTTGTCTCCGGTTACGAACGGTACATTCATCAGAGAACGGTCTTCTTTTCTGACAGTTCCCTTGAACAGTTTGCTCTCATCCAGGAAATCATAAAGGATCTTTGCTTTTTCAATGTTGCGTCTCTGCATTTCCTCTAAGCCGCCCATCTTTTTCAGCCACTTAAAGACTTTACCGCAGATATAAATGCCGTAGCATGGCGGTGTGTTGTACAGGCTGTCTTTGTCTGCCTGTGTCTTCCACTTGAGCATGGTTGGTGTGCCAGGAAGTACATCATCTGTAATCAGGTCTTCCCGTGCAATTACGATTACAACACCTGCCGGTCCGATATTCTTCTGTACGCCACCATAGATTACGCCATACTTTGTCACATCTACAGGCTCAGATAAGAAGCAGGAAGATACATCTGCTACCAGTGTCTTTCCCTTTGTGTTTGGAAGCTTCTTGTATTTGGTTCCGTAAATGGTGTTGTTCTCACAGATATAAACGTAATCCAGATCATCCGGAATATCCAGATCGGAACAATCCGGAATATAAGAGAATGTCTGATCTGCAGAGGATGCAAGCTCAATTGCCTCTCCGTACATCTGTGCTTCCTGATACGCCTTCTTTGCCCACTGTCCTGTGACAATGTATCCGGCTTTCTTATTCTTCATCAGGTTCATAGGAACTGCTGCAAACTGCTGGGATGCTCCACCCTGTAAGAACAATACCTTATAATTATCCGGAATGTTCATCAGCTCTCTTAAATCTTTTTCTGCATCCTTGATGATGTCATCGAACACTTTGGATCTGTGGCTCATTTCCATAACGGACATGCCGCATCCTCTGTAATCCAACATTTCATCTGCTGCTTCCTGCAGTACCTCCTCCGGCAATACTGCCGGTCCTGCTGAGAAATTGTATACTCTGCTCATTTCAAACTTCCTCCTATATTTTACTATGCTGTTGCTTATTTATTCTTGCTCTCGAAATCTTTTCCATCGAAACATTCATTGATCGGAGCCCCCGGTGCAACCATCGGCCATACCTTGTCATCCGAATCCACAATTGCGTCAATTACAAACGGCGTCTTACTTTCCAATGCTTCCTGAAAAGCTGCGTTAAACTCTTCCTGTGTTGTCACACGCCGGGCAGCTGCGCCCATCGCCTCTGCAATCTTTACGTAGTCCACACCGTCATCTAAAACCGTTGCGGAATAATGCTGTTTATAGAAAAGTGTCTGCCACTGGCGGACCATTCCGAGTACATGGTTATTGACAATCACTTCAATCAACGGAAGCTTTTGTCTGGATGCTGTTGCAAGTTCATTCATATTCATGCGGAAACATCCGTCTCCCGCAATATTGATCACCTGCTTATCCGGATTTGCAGTCTGTGCACCAATTGCAGCGCCAAGACCATACCCCATCGTACCAAGACCTCCGGATGTCAGCAGGGTTCTTGGTTTACTGTATTTAAAATACTGTGCAGCCCACATCTGATGCTGACCGACTTCCGTGACCATAATGGCATCTTTTGCCATCTCATAGATCTTTGCGATCATAAACGGACCACTTAACCCTTCCTTTGGAATGGTCATAGGATACATCTTCTGATAATCCGCAATATGGGAAAGCCACTCGGTATGTTTCTGCTGCTCAAGTTTTTCATTCAGCTTTCCGAGGACGATTGCCACATCCCCGATAATGCTGTGATTTACGATAATATTTTTATTGATTTCTACCGGATCAATATCAATCTGCAGAATCTTTGCCTGTTTTGCAAATTTCTTTGGATTTCCAAGTACACGGTCCGAAAAACGAACACCAATTGCGATCAGAAGATCACATTCACTGACACCGAGATTGGACGTCTTTGTTCCGTGCATTCCAAGCATTCCGGTATAGTTTTCTGATGTTCCATCATATGCACCTTTTCCCATCAGTGTGTCGCAGACCGGTGCATCTGTTTTTTCTACAAATGTCTTTAATACTTCACTGGCTCCGGAAAGGATTGCTCCTCCTCCGACAAATATGTACGGCTTCTTTGCCTTTTCAATCATCTGGATGGCTTTCTTTAAATCATCCTCATTGAATGCCGAACAATCCGGCTGCGGCATTTTTGGCTCTTTCTTTATATACTCTGTTTTGTTGGCAGTCACATCCTTGGTGATATCTACCAGAACCGGGCCCGGACGTCCTTTCCGCGCAATGGAAAAAGCTCTGCGAATCGTATCGGCAAGTTTTGTTACATCTTTTACAATAAAACTGTATTTTGTAATCGGTGTTGTGATGCCAGCAATATCAATTTCCTGAAAACTGTCTTTTCCGAGGAGTGATACCCCAACATTGCAGGTGATTGCCACGATCGGAATGGAATCCATATACGCAGTTGCGATACCGGTCACCAGATTGGTGGCTCCCGGTCCGCTTGTTGCCATACAGACTCCGACTTTTCCTGTACTTCTGGCATATCCGTCTGCTGCATGGGAAGCCCCCTGCTCATGCGATGTAAGTACATGCCGGATTTCCGGATGTTTGTATAATTCATCATAAACGTTCAGGATTGCACCGCCCGGATATCCGAAAACGGTATCTACACCCTGTTCTTTCAGGCATTCTATAATCACCTGTGATCCTGTCAACTGCATTTTCTAACCCTCTATCCTTTATTTCTCTTCTGGCACTTCCAAGACAGCTCCACGGTTTCCGGAAGTAACCAGTGCAGAATATCTCTTAAGATATCCGGTGGTAACCTTCGGCTCTCTCGGCTGCCATTTTGCACGTCGTGCGGCCATCTCTTCATCCGAAACATCTACGTTCAATGTCATCTCCGGGATATTGATCTTTATGATATCGCCCTCTTCTACCAGAGCAATCGGTCCCCCAACTGCTGCTTCCGGAGAAACATGTCCGATGGATGCGCCTCTGGATGCACCGGAAAAACGTCCGTCGGTAATCAGGGCAACGGAACTGCCAAGCCCCATACCGGCAATCGCAGAAGTCGGATTTAACATTTCTCTCATGCCAGGTCCGCCCTTTGGTCCCTCATAGCGGATGACAACGACATCACCCTCTACAATCTTGCCGCCCTTGATCGCTGCGATAGCATCTTCCTCACACTCAAAGACTCTTGCCGGTCCTTCATGAACCATCATCTCATCGACAACAGCAGAACGCTTAACCACCGAACCATCCGGTGCCAGATTTCCTTTCAGAACGGCCAGACCACCGGTCTTGGAATATGGATGATCAACCGGACGGATGACTTCCGGATTGCGGTTCACTGCGTTTGCAATGTTCTCTCCAATCGTCTTTCCGGTTACGGTCATACAATCGGTATGTAACAGACCGATATCTGCCAGTTCTTTCATCACTGCATATACACCGCCGGCTTCATTGAGATCCTCCATATAAGTAGGACCAGCCGGTGCCAGATGGCAGAGGTTTGGTGTCTTTTCGCTGATCGGGTTTGCAAAGCTGATATCAAAATCAAAACCGATCTCATGCGCGATCGCCGGCAGATGCAGCATGGAGTTTGTGGAACATCCCAGTGCCATATCTACTGTCAGTGCATTTAAGATGGACTCTTTTGTAATAATATCACGCGCGCAGATATTCTTGCGGAACATATCCATAACTGCCATACCTGCATGTTTTGCAAGTTTGATACGTTCCGAGTAAACAGCCGGAATCGTTCCGTTTCCGCGAAGTCCCATACCAAGAGCTTCGGTCAGACAGTTCATAGAGTTTGCGGTATACATGCCGGAGCAGGACCCACAGGTCGGGCAGACTTTATTCTCATATTCAAGCACATCATCCTCTGTCATGGTTCCTGCTGCGTAAGATCCGACTGCCTCAAACATGGAAGAAAGACTTCTCTTCTTTCCCTGCACATGTCCGGCAAGCATCGGTCCGCCGGATACAAATACGGTCGGAAGATTCAGACGGGCAGCTGCCATCAGAAGCCCCGGTACATTCTTATCACAGTTTGGCACCATAACCAGTGCATCAAACTGATGGGCGATAGCCATACACTCCGTGGAATCTGCAATCAGGTCTCTGGTAACCAGAGAATATTTCATGCCGACATGTCCCATGGCAATACCATCACATACCGCGATTGCCGGAAATACAACCGGTACGCCACCTGCTTCCGCAACGCCGAGTTTTACGGCGTTTACAATTTTATCAATATTCATATGGCCCGGAACAATTTCATTGTAGGAACTTACAATTCCGACCATCGGTTTTTTTAATTCTTCTGCGGTAAATCCGAGCGCATTGAAAAGACTGCGCGCCGGAGCCTGCTGCATACCGCTCCTTGCGTTATCACTTATCATATTATGTTCTCCTTAAACTCTCTCTGCGATCAGGTCACCCATCTTTGCTGTACCAACCTGTTTAATCCCTTCTGTGCTCTCTCCTGCCTGCGGCATGATATCAATGGTACGATATCCTTCTTTTAATACCTGTTTCACGGCATTTTCAATCGCATCAGCCTCTTTATCCAGATCAAACGTATAGCGAAGCATCATGGCTGCACTTAAAATGGTTGCAATCGGGTTGGCAATGCCTTTTCCGGCAATATCCGGTGCAGACCCGCCACTCGGCTCATATAAACCGAATTTGGTATCATTCAAACTTGCGGATGATAACATACCGATGGAACCGGTCACCATGGAAGCCTCATCGGATAAAATATCTCCAAACATATTCTCCGTCAGAATCACGTCAAACTGTTTTGGATCTTTCACAAGCTGCATTGCACAGTTATCGACAAGCATATGCTCATACGTTACTTCCGGATAATCTTTTGCAACTTCTTCTACGATTTTTCTCCAGAGCCGGGAAGAATCCAGAACATTTGCCTTATCCACGGAAGTTACCTTTTTGCGGCGCTTCATTGCAATGTCAAAACCTCGCTTTGCAATTCTGCGGATCTCATTTTCATTGTAGGTAAGTGTATCGGTTGCTGTCGTCACGCCATCTACTTCCTCTGTCTTTCGCGCTCCGAAATACAAACCGCCTGTCAGCTCACGCATAATCATCATATCAAATCCTGTTCCGATGATATCATCACGCAGTGGACATGCAGCCTTTAATTCTTCATATAAATATGCCGGGCGAAGGTTTGCAAACAGATTGAGCGATTTACGCAGCTTTAAAAGTCCTGCCTCCGGACGAAGCTCCGGTGCTAATTGATACCACGGGGATGTGGAAGTATTTCCTCCGATAGATCCCATCAGTACCGCATCACTTGCTTTTGCTGCCGCAATCGCATCATCGGTCAAAGGAACTCCGGTTGCATCAATCGAGCATCCCCCCATCAGGATATCCGTATAGTGAAATAAATGACCATATTTTTTCCCAATCTGGTCTAATACTTTTTTTGCCTCTGTAACGATCTCCGGTCCAATACCGTCTCCCGAGATCACACCAATTTGACATTCCATTGCTTTTCCTCTTTTCTACTCTGCTGTTTCAAAGTCTATTACCTATTAATATATAGCAACAGGGCCTTCTTTTCAACTAAAAATCCATTTTACTTTTTCATAAATAATATAATCTGAGATTATAATAGATCTTTTTTATTATTCTGAATTGAGAAAGAAATGCAAAAAGGTGCCGCAAATGCGACACCCTCTCTCATGTTCTTTATGATGCAGATTCTGCTTTTTCTACGTCTGCAATTGCAGCTTTCTGCATTGGAATACGACAGTTTTTGTTGTTTCCGAACTCTACGATAACGGTATCATCTACAATATCAATAATTGTTCCATAGAAACCGGATGTAGTAAGAACGGTGTCTCCCACAGCTACTTCGGAAAGCATCAGATCTTTTTTCTTCTGCTCCTTCTTCTGTGGACGAATCATCAGAAAATACATAAATCCGAAGATTACTACCAGCCAGATAATCATACCAAACATGCCCATTCCGCCGGAAGCGGAAGCGCTGCTATTTGCTAAAATTGCGCTCATCAATGTTTCCTCCTATATTCAAATACTAAAACCCATTCTACACAACTTCCGTTCTTTGGGCAAGCCTTTTTGGCTTTTTTAGACATTTTTTATACTTGACTGTCCCATCCGGTACAGTTTTTCTTCTTTGTAGGAAGCAAAATTTCCGGCATCGAGAGCATTCCGGATCTCTTCCATCATGGTATTGTAAAAATACAGGTTATGAAGAACGCACAGGCGCATGCCAAGCATTTCCTTTGCTTTTAACAGATGCCGGATATAGGCTCTGCTGTAGTGCCGGCATGCCGGACACTGGCAGCCCTCCTCAATCGGACGCATGTCTTTTTCGTATTTCTGGTTAAACAGATTCAACTTTCCTTCGTTGGTATATACATGTCCGTGGCGTCCGTTTCTGCTCGGATATACACAGTCAAAGAAATCGATTCCGCGCGCTACCCCCTCGAGAATATTGGCAGGTGTTCCCACGCCCATCAGATACGTCGGCTTGTTTTTCGGAAGATACGGAACGGTCTCCTCTATGATCTGATACATCTGTTCATGGGTTTCTCCCACTGCAAGTCCGCCAATTGCATACCCATCCAGATCCAGTTCCGAAATTCTCTTTGCATGGTCCGTCCGGATATCCGAAAAAATTGCTCCCTGGTTAATTCCAAACAACAGCTGCTCTTTATTAATCGTATCTTCCAGACTGTTCAGACGCTGCATTTCTTTTTTGCACCGCTCCAGCCAGCGGGTCGTACGCGCAACAGAATCTTCGACATATCTGCGCTCTGCCACACTCGATGGACACTCGTCAAATGCCATGGCAATCGTCGATCCGAGGTTTGACTGGATCTGCATGCTCTCTTCCGGTCCCATAAAGATCTTTGCGCCATCTACATGGGAATGGAAATATACGCCCTCCTCCTTAATTTTTCGGAGTCCTGCCAGGGAAAACACCTGAAATCCACCGGAATCTGTCAGAATCGGACGATCCCAGACCATAAACTTATGCAGTCCACCCATTTCTTTGATCAGCTTGTCTCCTGGACGCACATGCAGATGATAGGTATTGGACAGTTCCACCTGACATTTGATCTCTTTGAGATCCATTGTTGAAACAGCACCCTTGATTGCGGCCACCGTTCCCACATTCATAAACACCGGCGTCTGGATATCTCCGTGCACCGTATGAAACACCGCACGTTTCGCACTGCCTTCCTGTTTTAACAACTCATATGTAGCCATTTTCTGTTATTCCTCTTTCTTTTTATTTACTTTCGAATTCTGCGGATCAAAATACCATTGGACAAAAGTGTGGAATCTATGTAATGTCGTTCAAGCAGAATTTCTCCCTGCGGTACTACCTCGACATCTTCCTCACAGCAGTTAATCAGCACTTCCACATAACAATCCGGAAAATCCACTTTCTGAAACTGGATCACACGCCTGTACGCTGCATAATCATTCGGAAAATGAAAATTACGGCTTTTTAAGAGCGGTTCCTGCCGGCGCAGATGAATCAGTGTAGATATGATCCTGCTGCGCTCTGCATACTTTCCGGCCTCAATATCCGACCACGGCATACATCTGCGGCAGTCCGGATCATAGCTTCCTTCCATGGCAATTTCTGTTCCGTAGTAAATGCACGGACTTCCCGGCATTGCAAAAAGCACAGCAATCTGTGCAAAATATTCATCCAGATTCTTCACATCCGAGCGAAGCCGCTTGGTATCATGCGAATCGAGCAGATTAAACAGCACATCATTGGTCTGCTGCATATAGCTTGTATAGCAGCGGTTGATTGTATACTCAAAGTCTTCATTCGTCAGGCTCTTATCAATCCAGAAATCCTTGATACTTTGTCCAAGCGGATAATTCATTACCGCATCAAACTCATCTCCGCGCAGCCACGGAAGCGCGTTATGCCAGATTTCTCCGAGAATATAGATATCCGGGTTGATCTCCTTGACCCGCGCATGCAGTTCTTTGCAGAACCTGTGGGAAACTTCATTTGCCACATCCAGACGGATTCCATCGATTCCGTAATTTTCCACCCAGTTGGCACAAATATCTACAAAATATTTGCGTACTTTCGGATTGTTTGTATTGATCTTTGGCATGGAATCAAAAAAGGCAAATGTATAATACTGTTTCTTCTTTGCCGCCTGCCCGTTTTTATCAAACGGCCATTCATTGATCATAAACCAGTCATAATATTCCGACTCCGGTCCCTTTGCAAGCACATCCTGCCACGGTGCGAAATAATATCCGGAATGATTGAACACACCGTCAAGCATTACGCGGATGCCCCGCTTATGCGCTTCCTTCACAAGGTGTTTAAAGGTTTCCTCATCGCCAAAACGCGGATCAATCTTCGTATAATCCGTGGTATCGTATTTGTGATTTGACGGAGCTTCGTTGATCGGTGTCAGATACAGACCGTTGATTCCCAGATTCTGCAGATAATCCAGCTTGTCTGTAATCCCCGCCAGATCTCCTCCGAAACATTCCTCATTGGTCACGCTTCCATGCTCTCTCCACAAAACCACATTCTCAGGATCATTGGAAGGATCTCCGTTGCAGAAACGATCCGGGAAAATCTGATACCATACGGTATCGTTGACCCATGCCGGGGTACGCGGTACATCACAGGGATTCATCCACGGGAAAACAAAGCACTGACGGCTTCTGCCCTCCAGATGCATCTGTTCGCTGCTGACAAACCCGTCTTCAAAATAAAACCAGCTTTCCTCCTCTGTCTGAAGTTCAAAATAATACTTCAAACGCTTGTACTCCGGACGCACGGTTGTGGTCCACCAGATCTGATTTTTTAACCGCTTTTTATATATGATCGGCTCCTTTTTTCCATCCCAGTGCTCCCCGCCGCCTAATATTCCCGCGGCAAACGGATCTCCGAGTATAATGGATACCGATTTTACATCGTAGCCCGTTTTTATATTGATAATCAGCTCATCCTCATTCAGCGGATAACAGTAATTGTCACTCGCCTGATGATATACTGCGTTAAATTCCATATGTTCCCTCTCTCTTTTTTATGTTTATTTCCTTTAAATATTACCATATCTCTCTTGACTATTCAATGCGATGTTTTTTATAATATCCCTTAGAATATTAACGTTTTTAAGGAGGCATTTATGGCAGGCTCATCATTTGGCAATTTATTTCGTATCACCACATGGGGGGAATCCCACGGTAAAGGCATCGGTGTTGTTGTGGATGGCTGTCCTGCCGGACTCAGCCTCTGTGAAGAAGATATCCAGAAATTTTTAGACCGGCGTAAACCCGGCCAGTCCAAATTTACCACACAGCGCAGGGAAAGTGACACGGTAGAAATCTTATCCGGTGTCTTTGAGGGAAAAACAACCGGTACCCCGATTTCCATGATGGTCTGGAACAAGGACCAGCACTCTGCCGATTACAGTGAAATTGCCTCCTACTACCGGCCAGGACATGCTGATTTCTGTTTTGACGAAAAATACGGATTTCGTGATTACCGCGGCGGCGGACGCTCCTCGGGGCGCGAAACGATCGGACGCGTTGCCGGCGGTGCAATTGCGATCAAAATTTTAGAGCAGATGGACATCTCCATACTTGCCTACAGTCAGGCAATCGGTCCGGTGTCCATTGATCCTGCCCGGTTTGATCCCGCAGAAATTTCAAAAAACAAGCTGTATATGCCGGATGCAAAAGCCGCAGCAAAAGCCAGCGCATATCTCGAAAAATGTTTACAGGAACAAAACTCCAGCGGTGGCATCATCGAATGTCAGATTTTTGGGCTTCCCGTCGGACTCGGTGATCCCGTTTTTGAAAAACTCGATGCGAATCTGGCAAAAGCAATCCTCTCGATCGGTGCCGTAAAGGGCTTTGAAATCGGAGCCGGATTTGGTGCAGCTACCGCTACCGGACTAACCAACAACGATGCATTTTGCATGGAGAATGGACATATCTCCAAGAGAACCAATTATTCCGGTGGCACGCTCGGTGGCATGAGTGATGGCTCGCTGTTATTTTTCCGTGCAGCCGTCAAACCGACACCGTCCATTGCAGCAACACAGCAGACCGTCAACAAAGACGGAAAAGAAATTGAGATCAGCATCAAAGGGCGACACGATCCGATTATCGTTCCGCGTGCAGTGGTCGTTGTTGAGGCAATGACAGCTATCACGATTTTAGATGCGCTCCTTTCCAACATGACCGCAAGACTTGACCGGATTATTGATTTTTACAGACAATAACGTTTAATCACAATAAAAATTGGCAGTGAGGCTACGATGCAACAGCTTCACTGCCAATTTTTTCTTGTTTATTTTTCGTAAAGAAATTCTTCCGGCAATGTAACGTTAAAATCTTTTGCCAGATCCCGGAAATTGTCCGGAGTGATCGTCTGAAGCTTATCCGGTCTCATGGATAACATCTTCACAAGAATTTCTGCCGATTTCTCAGCGGTGTGCATCAGACCGAATGTCAGATCAAAATCTTCGCCTGCTGCGAACATTCCGTGATGTGCCCAAATGGCCAGATCATACTTTTTCATCAGTTCACTTGTTGCAACCGCGATCTCTCTTCCTCCCGGAACCATCCACGGAACAACACCGACACCGTCCGGAAAAACAACCGGACACTCCGTTGCCATCTCCCACAGTTCTCTCGTAAACACTTTATCTTCGAGTGGAAGTACAAATGTGAGTGCAATAATATTGGTGGTATGTGCATGATAGACCACACGGTAATTTGGATTTTGAAGTTTTTTTACTTCGAGATTCATCAAATGACTCGGAAGCTCGGAAGTCGGTCTGCCTCCATTGACCAGCCCCCAGACAATACGGTAATTTTCACCTTTTTCGTCCAGTTCAATCATGCAGATGGAATCTTCCGGCTTAATGATCACATTGCGGAAATACTTACCGCTTCCCGTAACCAGAAAAAACTCGCCGGCAAGATTCGGTACACTTGTGCCAATTGGCTGCCATTCCTTCGCCTTAAAATTCTCTTTTATCAATTCTACTTCTTCCGGTTTTACACGATAAGAAAGGTTTCCACCATTTCTCTCATGCCATCCCTGCTCCCATCCGTCATTCGCCATGCGGATAAATTCCTGTACAAATTCTGCATCTAAAAAATTCATAATTATAATTCCTCTTTTCTATTCTTTTTTAATTTCTCTTTTCCAATACTTCGTTCTCATACTTTTCGATTTCATCATAGAAATGAAGATCATCAACGACGCCCTCACGTCTTAAGTACTCATCCCATATCTCACCGATCGGCAACATCTTCACCGCCTCATTCATAACCATAAGTTTGCTCATCTGATTCGTATCCTGAAGCGCTTTGAGCATTGCATTCGGTGTACATAAAGCTATAAGAAGGGCTTTCTGCCAGCTTCGAAATCCTGTTGCAAGTGCCGAAACACGGTTGATACTTGCATCAAAATAGTCCAAAGCCATATAGACACGGTCAAGCGCATTATCTCTTACAATTTCTTTTGCCATCTCCTTCGTCTCATCATCAAGAATCAGCACATGATCGGAATCCCAGCGCACACCTCTTGTGATATGCAATGCAAATTCCGGATAAAAGCAGAGCATTGCCGGAATCTTGTCAGATACATACTCCAGTGGATGATAATGTCCGTTGTCCATAAGTGGCATACAGCCGTCATGTAAAGCAGCAAAACTAAGTGTAAACTCAGCCGATCCGACTGTGTAAGACTCCACACCTATACCGAAAACTTTTGACTCCACACAAGGCTTTACGAGGTTATGATCGTATGGCTCCGATAAGATCTGCTCGATGGAATCCTTGTATCGCATACGAGGTCCCATACGGTCTGCCGGAACATCTTTAAATCCATCACCGGTCCAGATGTTCATAACGCAAGGCATTCCGGTCTCTTTTGCAAAATATTCCGAGATGCGGATGCATGCCTTTCCGTGATTGATCCAGAAACGTCTTGTCTCCTCGTCCGGACTCGAAAGTGTCTGACCGTCCTTTACTTTCTCGTGTGAGAAAAAGGTCGGATTAAAATCGATACCCATATGATGCTTCTTGGCAAATTCTACCCATTTAGCAAAATGCTTTGGTTCAAGCGCATCTCTGTCTGCAAATTCCCCCGGTGCAAAGATTGCATAAGATGCATGTATGTTTAATTTTGCGGTTCCCGGCATCAGTCTCATCGCTTCTTCCATATCTGCCATCAACTGTTCCGGCGTTCTAGCACGGCCCATATAATTACCGGTCGTTTGAATGCCTCCAGTAAGTCCTCCGTCATTGTCAAAACCGATCACATCATCCAGCTGCCAGCAGTGAAGCGATACCGGAACTTTCTTTAATGTCTCGATCGCCTTGTCGGTATCCACACCGAGTGCTGCATATTTTTCTCTTGCTGCTTCGTAATTTGTCATGTCTCTTCTCCTTTACTTTTCGTATTTATGAATTGGGAAGGAAGCATAAACACATTGTCTTGCCTCCTTTAAGTTTTCTAATTCTCCCGCTGCGATCATCTGCGCACAGAGATTACCGATCGCAGTCGCTTCCGTCGGTCCTGCATAGATTGTCTTCTTCGTGAAAAATGCGGTCAGTTTGTTCAGATAATCCGCATTGGCACCGCCACCAACGATCTGAATACAGTCGTATGTTTTTCCGGTCAGTTTCTCAATCTCCTTTGCTGTATCGGCATAGCATTTTGCGAGACTGTTGTAGATCACACAGGCAACTTCCGCAATGCCCTGTGGCACCTGCTGTCCACTCTCTTTACAGGCTTTCTGCACCTCGCTCGTCATATGCTCCGGCGCAAGAAATCTCGGATCGTTGGCATCAACGAAAGAAGGAATCGTCTGCTTTGACGCAAGTTCGCTGATCTCTCCAAAACCAAGTTCCGGGGCTATCTCCTTTCGCACCGACTGGATCATCCAGAGTCCCATAATATTCTTAAGATAGCGGAAGCGATAATCGTATCCGCCCTCATTCGTCATGTTATGCTTTCTGCTTTGCTCATCACAGGCAGCTTCTTTCAATTCGGTTCCCATCAATGACCATGTTCCGGAACTGATATAAAGTGGCTGTTCCTCTTTGGATGGAACTGCCATCACTGCAGAAGCTGTATCATGCGTTGCCGGCAAGACTACTTTGCATTCAAAACCTACCTGTTTCTGAATAGAATCCGCCAAGTTTCCGACAATGCTTCCCGCCATCATAATTGTCTGAAAGAGGGTTCTCGGATATCCCAGCCGATCAATCAATGCCCAGTTCCAGTCATTGGCTTTCGGATCAACCAGCTGTGTTGTTGTCGCGTTCGTATATTCCTGTAACTTATTTCCCGTCAAAAGAAAGTTAAAATAATCCGGAATCATAAGCATACTTTGTGCCCTATCCAGGCTTTCCGGATTCTGCTGCTTAAGCGCCATTAGCTGATAGATCGTATTAAACTTCTGCTTTTGAATACCCGTAATTTCATACAAATCATTTTCCGAAATAATCTCATATACCTGCTTGTCCATCCCATCCGTTCTCGCATCACGATATGCCACGGCATCACCAATTCTTTGTCCCTGATCATCCAACAATACAAAATCTACAGCCCAGGTATCGATTCCCATACTATACGGAATCTTTCCTATATCCGCACATTTCTTCATTCCGGTTTGAATTTCCCCAAAAAGCTGATCCACATTCCACACTTTATGTCCGTTATGTTCCTGCATTCCGTTTGGAAATCGATAGATCTCCTCTAAGACAATTCGCCCGTCTTTCTTATGCGCAAGAATATGGCGTCCACTCGACGCTCCGATATCAATCGCCAGATAATATCTGTTTTCCATTGTCTGCCCCCTTTTTCTCTTATCTGATACACCAAAAAGATAACAAAAATAAGGACAGCTTTTTAGCCTCTGATTAGACTAAAAAACTGTCCTTATTTTCTGAATAGCCTTTATTATCTTCTCATATGTTTTTCTTTCTTTTCTTCATACATGCGCTTGTCCGCCGATTCGATCAACTGATTTAAATCATCAATCTCGTCAGATGCATGTACGGAACATCCGATACTGGCAGACAATTGGTAGATTCTCTTCTCGTTTTGATTTTCTTTTTCCATTGTATTTTTTATCTTACTTACGATCATCTGCATCCGCTTGGCATTCGTACAACTCCCAAACACCACAAATTCATCACCTCCATAACGCATTACCAGACAATCCTTCGGAACTGATGCCTTTATCACATCTGCCATCTCGCGTATGAAAGCATCGCCGACCTTATGCCCTAACCCATCATTGACACTCTTTAGACCGTCAATATCTAAAAAAATCATAAATGCCCGCCGATGTTGTCCTTTAATCCGTTCAACAACCGCATTTGCGGAATAAAAAAAGCCACTCCGATTGAACACCTGTGTCAGCATGTCATACTTCCACATACGGTTGATCTTCTCATTCATCTGATTGATCCATTTCCATTTGCGAATATTTTCGAGTGCCATACCGATATTAACCGTCCATAAATATGCAAGCTCACTTTTTAACGCAAAGACACTTCCATCCGAGACACAATATCCATAACATATTTTTTGATAATAAATTGGTGTCACTATGTAGAATGTTTTCTGTAATTTATTTCTCATTTCATAAGGCAAAATTTCCTTTGACGGAAATTTTCCATAGGAGTCAAACTTTCTATCATGATAGGCAAGCGGTATATGAACCTTTTGGGTATAGTGCTCACAAATCGCTTGTTCTCTGATATTAGTTTTTATGTCATCATACGCAAACAACTTTTTTTCATCACACAGGCAAAGATAAAACTCTTTCATATCTGATCGGATAACATATTTTTTTAACCGCGAACACAATTCTTCCACACTCTCAAGCCCGGTCAGATCGAGTTCCATACTTTTTAACGCATCTAGTGCCTCCTCATAGCTTAAGCATTGGTTCTGATATTCCACTCGAAGATCCCGGATCGACTTTGGTGTCTGGCAGTTACATCCGCAGCTTTCCCGATACAGAATCTGGGTTTCCAATTTCACAGATGTATGACTTTGTGCATCAAAAAGCAGATCGACCGCCTTTTCCCCGAGCATTTCCTGTCTGCGATCAACGGTCGTCAAAGACGGAATATAAAATGCGGACAGCTCATCATTGTCAAAACCGGTTACTACGATATCTTTTGGGATTTCATAACCATACTGCTGCAAGCGCTCCATTCCGCCGATCGCCATCGCATCATTTGCAAATACAATTGCCTGCGGCGTCTGGTTTTTCATAAAATATTCGATGGCTTTTCTTCCGCTTTCACGATTATAATTTCCGCAGTAAACCTGACAATCACAAACAGGAATGCCATGCTCTTCCATAGCATCCCTATATGCCCGATAACGTTCCATTCCTTCTTTGCCCTGTAGAATACCGCACACATAATTGATTTTTGTCAGATGATGTTTCTTTATCAGATGTTCTACAATACGTTTCTGGCTATTGTAATCCGATATTCCGACATTATGCATTCCATCAATATATTCATCAACACTTACCGCTGGAATCCTGCTCTCTTTTATCCGGTTCATCAACGAGTTGGAAGCCGGTTCATATTGTATTGAATTTTTCATAACGATCACACCATCGTAGGTAGTAAGATCCGGAAGTTCCATAATTTGAAATGCTCCGACTTTGTTTTCTTCCGACTCATCATAGTTCACAAAGCATGTAAAAATAAATACATCCGTATCGAATTCCGCAGCACGTCTTAATACACCGTCGATCACACGATTCTGATTATCAAAACTGATTGCACCTGCAAGAAACGCAATTTTTTTTCTCATGTTTCCCATCTTTCCCTGAATCTGATCCTAAATTTTCTGAAAACGATTCATTTCTTCCATAAGATGTTTTGAAGAGTCAACGTTTTCCGTTGCTTGTTGTCGAATGTTCGTGATAGAATTTGCAAGATCAGACACATTTTCTGTTGCACTGCTAATTCCCTGTGCATTTTCTTCCACAACCGTTGATATGTTGGTGATTCCATTATTCATCTCAGCCATAACCTTATGTAATGCCGAAATATTATCGTTAAAAACAGCCATAACAGAATCCATATGCTCTGCCTTCTCATAATACGTATCCGTAGCACCTTCAAATCCAACGTAATCACTCATAATCCGATTTTGTACAAAGTACATAAGATTTTGTGCATTCTCCATAAGTTGATTTACTGCCGATATCACTTCTACACTAATACTCTGAATATCATTTGCAGTATTTTTACTGTTTTCAGCCAATTGTCGAATTTCTTCAGCCACAACAGCAAAACCTTTCCCTACTTCTCCGGCACGCGCAGCTTCAATAGATGCATTTAAAGCCAGAAGATTTGTCTGACTTGCAATATCAAGAATATCATTGGTTAAATTATTTATATTTGTAATCTGCCTGCTCGCCTCTATCGAAGAAAATAAAGCATTCTGTTTTTCATTAATAAGATTTGAAATTTCATTTTTCTTCTTTTCAGTTTCTTCTTTTACGCCAATTGCCAAAGCTTTAATATCGGAAGAAATGGAAACACATTCCTTCGTCTGATCACCTACATTATTAACAAACTCCAATATCTCATGTGTATTCTTCATAAGCCCTTCAATTGAAGATGCTATTTCTTCCATACTTGCCGTAATTTCTTCCATCGTCGTAGCAATATAATTTACATTTTCGCTGGAACTGTTCACTTCTGTATTCATCACCCCAAGAGAATTCTGCATTGACTCCGATTGGTGGTGAACTTTACGAATAACCATCTGTAATTGAATAATAAAATTATTAATACCTTCTGACAATTGACCGATTTCATCATGTGAACGGACTGTAATGCGTTTTGTAAGATCTCCTTTTTTCTTGTTAATATCATCAATAATATGATCTAACTGACAACTGGCTGCACTTGCCGGTTTGCTTACTGTTCTCCTCATAATCAAAAGAACCACTACCGACACCATTATAAATATAACAAATAATATTTTCGTCACTTGAATATTCATATCAACTGCCTGATTATACAACTTTGACTGTTCAGAAATTCCACCTTCCAGATTTTCCGTGAGATTCGTTTCCGTTTTCTCTCCCATATCTCTAACAAGATTTTGGAAATCGGATCCAAGTGCTATACTTGCCTGCGCAAAATCCCCCGTATCTACATATTCCTGTATTGTTGAAAATTGCAAGAGCACTTTATCAAGGAATTCTTCATATTTCTTAATTGCATCTTTTAACTTTGTATTGTTATTATCTTTTAGATACACATCTATCTTCTTCTCGCTCTCAGTAATAGTTGACACTTCCTCTGCCAATGAACCTTCAAGCTGTTGACGAAGTTCTGCATTATCATACAAACTAATAATATTAAGGTATTTCTGACCTCGTTCCATACTTTTTTGAATCGTAAATATTTCTGTCTGAATTGGAATATACTGCTCCGTGATTTCTAATCCAGACCGTTTTACACGATTTTGTGATCTTACAGAAGTTATCGTATTTAGTCCAAATATAACAACAAACAGAACCATCATTAAAAGCACTTTGCTCCCAATTTTTTTCATAAATAGTTCCTCCTATTTAATTTTCTCCAAAATATTTACGCAAGAAATAGGCCGGTGCACAGCTCCATGCATGACAATAACTATTGACAATAGTTCCGCCGTACGGGGATTCATCCGGATTCTTCGGATTATACAGCTCCCAGAATGTATCTGCACCAAGCCGCGCCATACCACCCCAATACTCTGTCAAAACAGCAAGTGCTTCCTCATCCGCGTTGCATTTTAACAATGCTTCAATATAGTAGTGATACATATACGGAGTCACCATCTCAAGAGCCTCCCTATCTGCTGCAACATTATGTAAAATCCGAAGACCTTCTTCGGAATCGACTACACCGCCAAGAATCAGCCAGACCTGACTTGCATAAGAAATCTGTCTATTTTCTCCGCTGACAAAAAGTCCTTTCTTTTCATCGTAAAAATATGCTTTTGCTGCCTTTCGATAGACTTCATAAGTTCCTTTTAAGCATTCTGCATCACGATTTTCTCTTAATTCTTGTGCAATTGCAATCGCACTCTGCATCGCATACAGTAAAACCCCCTGTGCTCCCGCCTGCTTATTTAATTCTAGCGACCAGTCAAGAAAACACCATCCTAACACATCACGGTCTCTTACAATGCCGTTATCCACTCGTTTCTGCGCCAACGAAATCTGTGTTCTTGCAGTCTCCCACAAGTCACGAAGCGCCTCCTTGTCTTTTGTCTGCTTATAATAATCCCACAAAGCAACAACATACAGAAGTGAATAATCAAACATACTCGTATCATCCACTTCCGGCTCCGGCTCTAAGAATACACAGGCTCCAACCTGACCGTTTTCCATCGGTAAGGCCCCAAACAGATACAGACATCCTTTTACCATATCATTCATCTGATAAGTCTCGTAATTGGCAAGTGCCTGCAGACGAAGATCTCCCATCCAGAGTCTCTGGTCACGTTTTGGTCCATCCTCAAATACCTTCTGCATACAATCATGCAGCGTATTACAGGCAATGCGATCAAGCTGTTCCAATTCCTTATTCTCGCTATGATATGCGGATAAACGGCTATCATCTGCTGAAGACAACGCAACCGCTTTTGCCTCTTCAATAATCAGGTCAAATTTAGAGCTGACATCAAGCACTTCGATTTTCACGTAACGAAACGAATATCTTCTGGGCAGAAAATATTCTCCCGGGACAAGATCAATATGCACCTGTTCCTGCTGCACCCATGCCGAACAGATCCAGCCCTGATAATCTTCCACCCGTTCCTCGAATTCCTTTTTATTTTCTGCAAACGAGAAACGAAGCCATACCGGAGCATCCGGATGTGAACGAACATACCCCAACTTTAATTTTATGTGCCCCACAAGATGTCGACCAAAATCAATTTCAACTGAATCTCCCTTTTTAAGAGGCTTTAAAAAAGCTGCTATATCCAGAGGTTCAACCACCGTTTCTTTTACTTCCGGTAACAGCTGCAACGCTTTATCCAACAATTTTAAATTTTTCACCATAACTTTTTTCTCTCACTCTTACCACTTCAAGTACTCTTTTCCACAGAACGGGTCTACTGGATTCTTACCAGTAAATGCACTTCTTCCCATGATTTTTTCCACAACGCTTTCTATCACATACTCACTGTTAGAATATCCGTTGATATAGGTTTTGATCATCGGCACATCTATCAGATGATACGGATTTGCGAGGCTGATGAACATCACCGGACGTTCCGCAACAAACCACGGAACATTGTTTCCGTTTCCCCAGAATGTGTACCAGGAAAGACGATTGGTCACTTTATTGGAAGCATTCTCAACATTTCCTATATAGATAACGAGATCATAACTTTTCTTAAACGTCCCGACATCAAATTTTGCAGTCTCGAAATTCTCCGGTTCATATATCGTTACATCAAAGCCTTCTTTTACCAGTTTGCTTCGAAAACTCTCCAACACTCTCTCATTTGAAGGGAAATCTCCCATAATCTCAAGCAGTACTTTCTTCGTTTTCCGCGGACTCAGCGGCAAGATCTTCTGTGTATCCTTAACCAGCGTAACCGCAGCATTGGCACTTTCTTTCGCCCATGTGACATGTTCGTCCGAACGCATCACACGAAGTGCTTCTTCCGTCGGCACAATCTCACTCTTTGCTTTCTTATAAAGACCCAGCGCAGCCTTAGTTGCAAGAATTCTTGTGATTGCCTCGTCCAAACGCTGCTCCGACAGAATTCCCTGCCTGTATCCGTTTAACATATACCGATAATCTTCGTCCAGATCTTTATTAAAGAGGAACATATCACATCCGGCTTCAATTGCATAAGGCACCGCCTTCTCTCTTTCCATTGCACAGCTAAAACCAACCATGCAGGTAGAATCGGTAACAATCAATCCGTTAAATCCAAGCTTTTTACGAAGCAAGCCTTTTAACAGTTCCGGAGAAAGTGTTGCAGGAACTAACTTGTCCGGAAAATCCGGATTATAAGCTTTCTGGTATGCCGGCTGTGCAATATGACCGACCATCACCGTCTGCGCTCCCGCCTGAATCAGTCCGCTGTAAATCTTTCCGTAGGTTGCATCCCACTCCTCACAGGAGAGACTGTTCACACTGGTAAGAATATGCTGATCCACCTCATCGCAGCCATCTCCCGGAAAATGTTTAATTGCAACAAGTACATTTTCTTCTTTTGCAGCCTTTATATAATTAACACCACATGCTAAGACCCGATCCGGATCGTCACCATATGTACGCACATTAGTAATCGGATTTCTCCAGTTTCTATCAATATCAACCACTGGTGCAAACGCCCAGTTACATCCCACCGCTGCCCCCTCGCTGCAACTTACTTTTCCTAAACGATAGGCGTCCTCGGTATCTCCGGTTGCAGCTATCTGCATCTGTTTTCCGTACTGTGTTCCATCCGTTGCAATTCCACATCCACCATCCTCAAGATTAGCTCCGACCAAAAGTGGAATTTTACTATGTTCCTGAAGATAACGATGTGTTCTCTGCATCTCCTTAGCCTCACCGCACCGATACATGATTCCACCGATATGGTGTGAAAGCATAACATGTTCCAGATAATCTGCATCTCCTGAATATCCGATCGGTACAAATAACTGACCGATTTTTTCTTCTAACGTCATTGCTTTTTTTGTATTTTCAACCCACTCGATATCCTCTTTCACAAGAAAGAAGGGTGCCTTTGTCAAATTGATCATATTTCTGTCCTCCATTTGTTAAGCATCAGTTATTTAAGGTTGCATTCAGCAAAGACTGACGCTACATGTCAGGTTTTTTGTAAAAACTTGACGCAATTTATTTGCGTTTTCCGGTAAACACACGAATCAATAAATGTTCGTTACTCAGATAAATTAGGAACACTACAAGCAATAAAGCATTAATGATTGCCTGCATGGATGCATTTACTTCATTTGAGAATACCGCAAATGTGGAATTCAACATTGACATACATAAAGCTGCAAGTAAAAATCCAATCTTTTCATTGGTAAATCTGCTGATATAAGATCCAATAAACATTGGAAGAAATGCAGTAAACATAATACTGATAGATCCAAAGTTAAGCTGACCTCCATTGATGGTTGTATTTCTGGAAGCGTTTAAAAAGCCAACAATTCCCATCAGGCCACCGCAGATCACATAACAGGCAATTGCATTTGGAATTTCTTTAATTCCGGTATTAACTGCAACCTTCTGACCATTCTTAAGTGCGTTATAATCGTATCCGAATTTTGTATAATCAAAGAGTCCAATAATAATTACCAGTACCGCCACAATAATAATTGCTGCATAAAGCCAGTTTCCTGTAAAAGCAGTCATGGATGAATTCTGTACCTCTTTCATAACGTAACGACCTTCTGTAATTGTAAAAAGAATTCCTTCATAAATCAGTGTTACACCAAGAGACGTAATAATTGGTGGCAAATGTAAAACCACATACAAAACACCGGAAATCAGTCCAAGCAGCATACCAAATAAAATAGTAAGCATCAGCATTATCGGTGCACTGCCCTGACCTCCACCTAAAAACGAATATGTAATCTTTGCACCAATCACAGAGGAAAGCAATGCCATTGATCCCAAAGAAAAATCAAAACGTCCACTGTTAAGATTGATGGACAAAGCGATAGTTGTGATCATAACAATTGCAATATAGACAACAAAATTGTCAAAGCTTGTCATATTCATGATCATTGTTTTTCCTTTTGCCATACAAATACCCTGTAACAAAATAGCCACCAGTACCGGTATGGCAAGTGCTCCTGCTAAATTTTTTATACAAAGTCTGTTTTTACTTTTCATGTTATCTTCTCCTTTCTTTTTACAGGATAATTTTTCATACCCTCTCCCAATAGATGAAAGTAATAAATTCATCTATTGGGAGAGGGTGCGGCTTCTTTAAGAAGCCGCGACCAAATAATAAAAAACAAGTTAATTAGATGCAACCACCTCATTGATAGTATCAAAAGTAACTGTATCACCAATAATTTGATCCAATGTATCCCTACTGTAAATCGGGTTATCACCATTATCATTCTTGTAAAATTTATCAAATGTCTCACTATCTGTTGCTACCTGATAATTTTGGCTGAGTGACACAGCATTTCCCTGCGCATCACGAATTACATTCCCATTGATTGCATTCATCACTAATGCAAAAGCAGGTCCTACCGATGATGAATATTTTCCAGCAAGATATACAAGCTTTCCGTTTGTGATTGCCTCTCCATTACTCTTGGTAAAGGAATCAATATCAGAAAACTCAATACCTGCTGCATTCAACTGCTGTGTAAAGAATGTTGTTGCCATTCCGACAGAGATGAATGCTTCCGGAGCCGCCTGAATGGCTGCATTGATCTCGTCTGTTGTTGTATCACCATATCCCTGTAAATAAGATACGATCTTGATATCTCCTGAAATCTTTGACAAATCTATACCCTGATCAGCAAAAATCAAACCAACTACATCCTCTTCAGTTGTCGCTCCGCCATAAGAAAGTCCAAGTCCTGCAAGTACGCCGGCTGTACGATATACGTGCATTGGATTCGGAATAAATGCGCCATAGATTGCAGCAGTCTTAATGCCTTTATCTGCAAAGAACTTGCCCATTTCTACACCAGCTTCATACTCTGTATCCATACTCGGACCCACCTGTCCAAGAAAATATTCATCTGTTTTATATTTTTCAAACTGTTCCTGATCAAGTGTTCCTGCTGCAACTGCATAATAAATCTTGTTTTCCTCACATGTTTCAATCTGTAATGCACGATCATTGCTTGAAAAAGAAATGACTGCCTGATATCCCTGAGAAGCAAACTTCTCAATTGCAGATTTCTCACTTGCAGCATCCTTAAGTTCGTCTGTGTAAGTAAATGTTACACCATACTGATCCGCAATATAATTCTCATAGTAAGAACGGAATCCTAATGCTTCCTCACCACTGACATCTTGAACCAGAACACCAATCTTGACATCTCCTGTCGGCTTTTTTTCCTCCTGTCCATTTGAAACATTTGTATCATTTGTTGCATCCTTACTGTTTCCACATCCGGCCAGCATTGTCAGAGACATAGCTGCAACAAGACCAAAGCTTAACATTTTTTTCATTGTTCGTTTCATAAATTTCTTCCTCCCTGTTTTCTTTTAAAATTTATCTTTAACACACAATGTGTTAAATTCTTGTTTTATCGCGGTAAAGTCTGCGAACGATAGTTAACGCTTGCAACATATACTATAATCAGAAAAAACACTGCACTTACAATCTGCGTAATGCCATATCCCGATGTAGAATCAATGAGCAGATCCAAAATATTATTTAATACAATATAAGAGAATCCTCCAACAACTGCCGCGTAAATCTTTGATCTGGCACCACCTGAAATCGGCATTCCTCCAAATACAATTGCAACCATAATATTCATTCCAATATCCCCGGCTGTCGTTGTTGTAACAGATGGTGTATATACCAATGTCATAAATGCACCGATTCCTACTCCTACTCCCGCCAAAAGGAAGCCCAATATTGCATATGTGTTATATTTAATACCGGAAAGCTGCGCACAGATTGGGTTTCCACCTACAAATTTTTCTCTTCTTCCAAACTTTGTATAATCAAAAACAAATACACAGATCGCAACCCAGATTACCAGAACTCCAATCTTAAATGCCGAGTTATCCAGATGTTTTACAACCTCGCTTGGAATACTGATTCCACCAACCGCACCACCTTTTGTCGTAATAATCTGCGATGCAATCGCGGATAACACGGACATCATTGCTACCGTTGTAACAAACACCGGAATATGAAATATGGACGCAAGCACTGAATTGACCAGTGAGCAAACAATTCCTGCTAATAAAATCACGATAATCATCAACGCAAAATTTTCAGTTGCATTATAGGTAAGTACTCCCAGCGTGGCCGCAAAAAGCGTTGCGGCTCCCAGGCTGATATCAAATGAACCCAGTGTATAAATAAAAATTGCACCTGTTGCAACAATTGATAATACAATCCCTTCATTAAATACAATCTTAATATACATATCCAGACGATATCCTTTACTGCTTACAATTCCACAAAATACTGCAAGCAATACGACAAGTGCTACAAAAGGCAACGCACTTATCATCATTTTTTTATTTTTCGTCATTCTTTTTTGCCTCCTAAATCATATATTCAATAATCTGTGCATCAGAAAGAGTTTCGCTTCTCTCAAATTCCGCAGAGACCTCACCATTTTTCATAATTAGAATCCGATCACTCATTCCAATCAGTTCCGGTAATTCCTCACTGATCATAAGGATTGATTTTCCCTCATTTTTCAATCTCACCATAAGCTGGTACATTGCCTGTTTTACACCGATATCCACGCCTCGTGTCGGACAGTCCAGAATAAGGATTTCACTTCCACATCCAATCCATTTTCCAAATACGACCTTCTGCTTATTTCCTCCGGAAAGCTGTGATACTGACTGATCTCTTCCCGCACATTTGATGGACAATTCTTCAATCTGATGATTCACATATTTTTTTTCTCGATTTTTCAGAATCAGAAAATTATTGATCGCAAATTCACTCATTCCTGCAATTGAAATATTATCTTCAATACTTGCATTAAGACATAACGACTCAACATCTCTGTCCTTCGATACATAACCCACACGTTTCTTCATTGCAATTGCCGGACTGTCAATGATCGTTCCGTCTTCCACCGTAACGCTTCCCTCTTCCGGCTTTAATGCTCCAAAACAAACCTTTCCAAGAGAATGCATTCCGCAATGTGCCAATCCACCGATTCCAACGATTTCTCCTTTATGCACCTGAAATGAAATCCCTTTTAACCGGTCTTCATATACCAGATTTCTTACATCCAATGCCACTTCCGGCTGTGAACTTGCCTGAAAGTCACTTCGATAATAATCACCTTGCAGCTCTCTTCCGATCATGCTCGCGCGGATTGCTCCGGCCTCAAATTCTGCTTTTTCAAATGTCCGGATAATCTTGCCATCTCGAAGAACGGTCAACGTATCACAGACTTCCATAATTTCATCCAGATCATGCGAAATAAAAATCACTGATTTATTTTCTTTACGGAAGCGATTCATAATGTCATATAAAATTTCTCTTCCGTCATGTGATAATGCTGTACTCGTCTCATCGATTACCAGAATCTGAGGTTCTTTCATCACAACTTTAGCAATCTCTACAAGCTTTCTGGTTTGAAAATCAAGCTTCTGCATAAGCATTTCGCCTGTTACATCATTGACACCGATATTTTTCATCACCCTGGTCGCATCCGCATTCATTTTCTTACGATTAATCAGGCCGAACTTATTCTTATACTTTTCAGACTCCGCAAGGAAAATATTCTCAGCTACCGTAATCCCCGGTATTGTTCCGCTCTCCTGAACAATCATTCCAATTCCCTTGTGAAGTGCATCGATCATGCTAAGCGGCTTCCAGCTCTGTCCCTGAAATGTCATCGCACCGCTGTCACATTCCTGCATTCCTGCTACAATAGAAGTAACCGTTGACTTTCCCGATCCGTTTTCTCCAATGAGTCCTCTTATTTCTCCCGGATATACAGTCAGTGATACATCATTCAAAGCCACTGTACTTCCAAATTTCTTATTCATATTTGCAACTGTTAAAATTGGTTCACTCATTTTTATCACCTCGTCTTTATGCTTATTATAGATTTTTGTTAATTTTTATGTGATTTTGTTTTTTATCTGTTTCACTCATTTTTTTAATGTGTTTTTCTTTTTTCTATACGTTTACCTTAAATTTAGTCTCGCCTCTAAAAAATAGATTAAAAATCCTATGTTTTTATTGATTTTTGTATTGCATATATGTTTTAATCAATATAGTTACCTTTTTATATGAAATGGAGGAATTTTATGTCAGAGAACTACTATCTTATTTCCGATAACGATGTACACATGCCGATCCGGTGTACGATGCAGCGATTTGATCATATCCGCCAACAGATGCATGATTATTTTGAATTGTCCATGATTGTTTCCGGAAGCTGTACATTACAATTTGATGATCATATGTACAGTCTCAGGGAAGATGATATTTTTTGCATCAATCCACTTACACTTCATGAACTACATGGTGTCAATTGTGTCATCATAACCGTTCTGTTTAATCAAACATTATTTGAACAGATTCTGCCGGTTCCATCACATCCCCGCTTCTTCTGTATTAGTCCCATGTCGGATAATCAGGAAGCAATTGCACAATTACGCTCTCTGATTGCTCACATCATCAAAACAAATGTGGACAAAAAAGATGGCTACGAACTTCGCAACTGGTCATATATCTATAATGTTATGGATATTATGTACCTTCATTTCCGTGTAAAATTATCGACTGCAAATGAAAAGAAAAACCACAAATACGCTATCCGGATAGCAGAAATATCACAATTAATCCAACAGCGCTATACAGAAAACATAACCTTAAAAGAACTTGCCGATGAAGTTCATTTGTCCGTTCCCTATCTTTCAAAATTCTTCGTTGACTATTTTGGGATGAATTTTCTAAGCTACCTGAATCAATACCGCCTTATGCATGCGATGCAGGAACTTTCCATAACAGATAAAAATATTGATGAAGTAGCGATTGACAGCGGATTTCCTAATAGTCATGCCTTTGTAACTCTTTTAAAAAAAGAATATGGAATGCTGCCAAAAGAATATCGGCGCGAGCAAAAAAAAGAAAAGCAACAGACCTCTCAACAATTAGAACAACATAATTATATTGCAGGATTAAAGAAATATTTAAACGACAATACACATACCCACGTCGTATCCCCTATATCAAAAAAACAAATTGATTTCTCTGTAAATGGAAGTTCTTACGTATTGCTACATACATGGAAAAAAATGATGACAGTCGGTCGTGCCAGTGATGTGTTAATCTGTGATATTCAGGAAATGTTGACCAGATTTCAAAATAGGATTGGATTTGAATATATTAAATTATGCGGTATATTTTCAGATGATCTGCATGTGTACAATGAGAAAGCAAACGGTACACCTGTGTACAGTTTTACATATATTGATAAAATTCTTGATTTTGTAACCAAACTTCATCTTAATCCATGGATTCAACTTTCTTACATGCCGGAAAAGCTCGCCAAATATCCAAATAAACGCTTGTTTGGTTCTAATGTCAGCCAACCCCATTCCATTGCCGCATGGTGCCGGCTTGTTTCAGAGTTTCTGCAACATATCAGCAACCGCTATGGACTTGAGGTAATTCGCTCATGGAAATTCGGTCTTTGGAACCAGCCCAACACAAACATGGATCTTTTCGGATTTTCAAACGAAAAAGACTTCTTTCAGTTTTATAAGGAAACTTTCCTTTGCGTAAAAAATTTCTGTCCGGATATTGAATTTAGTCTTCCGCCGACTTACTACATCGTATCCGAAGGCTACGAAAACTGGTATCTGAACTTTCTGGAATGGTGTAAACAAAACGACTGCATCCCTGACAGTTTAAGTTTCACTTATTATGACACCAAACTGATTTCCAATAAAAATCATTCAAAAGAATCTTTCGGTTTCATATATGCCATGAGTTTATCGGAATCACCAGACGGACTCAAAGATTTTGTCATGCAGGTTCTCAGAGAACGACGCCGGCTAAATCTTGGTAAATTGCCAATCTACTTATCCGAATGGAATAATACACCAAGCCAACAGGATCTACTGAATGATACCTGCTTCAAATCCTGTTATATTGTCAAGAACATCCTTGAAAACTATGACCGTCTGGAAAGTTTTACTTATCAGGCGCTCACAGATCTTATGGCAGACAGTTCTTTACCAAATATGTTATTTTTCGGTGGACTTGGTCTTTTTACCGTAAATGGAATTCCAAAAGCCAGTTATTATGCCTACACACTTCTTCAACAATTGGGTGATCAGTTTCTTGGGCGTGGAGACGAATATTTTATCACCCGTGAAAATGATAGTTTTCAAGTCATGCTTTACAATTACAGGCATTTTAATTACTTATATGCGAATGGAGAACGTTTTGATATGACAGAAACAGACCGCTATACCGTTTTTGCTGATTCGGAACCGGTAATGATCTCCCTGTGTTTATCTGATATTCCACAGGGAAACTATAAGATTTCTGAAACCTATGTAAATCGAACGCATGGAAGTGCTTTCGATCAATGGGTTTCTATGGGTGCATTGGAACTTACTACACCTCAGGAAATTGATTGGTTAAAAAAATCATCCGTTCCTGGATTTCATCAGAAAATTGTGTCTGTCAACTCCGATGAAATCCTCGAACTGGATGTCACATTAGAATTGTTAGAGGTACGATTAATTCAAATTACACCTCTCCACTGACTTTTTCACAACTTATCAATGGAAAGCAGATCCGAAAATGTATGGATTGGATATGTCACATATTTATGACTCGCGGCATCTCCAATCCCTGCACTTATGAATCCACCGGCATAAGCCGCATCAATTCCTGCAAGTGCATCTTCTACAACAAGACAATTTTCCGGCTTTTCCTCAACCATTTCCGCCGCTTTTATAAAAACCTCCGGATCCGGTTTTGACTTTGTAATGTTTGTTCCATCGCTGACCGCGTCAAAATATCCATCTAATCCAATTTGCTTTAAAATCTTCTTTGTATTCTTACTGCTTGATCCGATTGCAAGCTTGTAACCGCGCTGTCGCAAGGTGTCCAACGTATTTTTTACTTCATCCGAAAGATCCCTTGGAGACATCTTTTCCAATAGACGAACGTAACTTTCATTCTTTCTTGTAGCAAGCTGTTCTTTTTCTTCCTGTGTATAGCATCTTGATGCTCGCTCCAAAATGATATCAAGGCTTTCCATACGGCTTACACCCCTTAATCGTCCATTAATTTTCTCATCAAAATAGATTCCTTCTGCATCTGCCAATTCTTTCCACGCCTGATAGTGATAGTTATCTGTGAAACAAATGACCCCATCCAGGTCAAAAATAATAGCACGTATCGTATCCATAAAACACGCCTCCTTTTTCATTTGCTTCACCATAACAAAAATAAGGACAGCTTTTTAGCCTCTGATTAGACCAAAAAACTGTCCTTATTTGATATTTTTATTTTTGATGTGTTATGCGATAAGATCTCGGTGTCATACCAAATCTTTTTTTAAATTGCCTGAAAAAATAACTCTGATTCTCATATCCTACATCAAGTGAAATATCTTCGATTGACAGATCCGTTTCCTCAAGAAGTTTGACCGCAGCCTGAAATCGCCTCTGTTGCAGTAAATCCTGAAAATTTGCCCCTGTCTTTTGCTTGATCAGCTTACTTAATACGGTAACTGACTGATGTGTATCTGCTGCAATCTTTGTCAAATTTGCATTTTTACAATCACTGTTGATATATTCAAGAACCGACTGCACAATAGTCTCCTTGTAATCCATAGAAGAATTATGGCTCAAATTCTCCAAATGATTTAACAAATACAAAAAGACAAGTCCCATGGAATACTGATTGATAACATCTTCATTCATATATTCATAAAGCATGGATTCTATCATATTCTCCATCAGATTTTCAATCTGGGGATTCTCCTTTAAACGAAAAATCAGATAATGAGGAACCGGACTCTTCTGCCGGAATGCCCCTGCAATGAACTCCGCTAAAACATTTTTTTCCTGAAGCATTCCAAGCGGAATTTCAAAAAATTCCGGCAAAGCAATAAAATTGATTCCAATGTCTTCAAATTCAGCTCTGTGAATCGCATGTTCCACATACTGATTGAGCATCAGTAAATCTCCTTTATAAAGTGTTAATTCTTTTCCGTCAATTACATGTGTAATCTCCCCCTGTACCACATACATAAATTCCACATAATTATGCCGGTGCAACGGAAATTCCACAAATCTGCTGTGACGTCTTACAGTAATCAGTTTTCCCCTTCTGAGCAGTTTTTGACGATCAATCTCCTGTATGGACGCTTCGCTGTATAACTGTTCCTCAATCGCGGCCTGTCCTGCCTTATATTTACTTTCCTCTTCTGATATCTGCATAAGTTCATCAAGAAGTTGTTGTCTCATTCCTTCTTCTCCATTAAATACCCGGTCAAAGTCTGCATCACCAGATTTTGACTTAAAAGGGGGCATGATTCAAAGAATCATACCCCACTATTTACATGCCATTACCAATAAACAGCTTACTATTGATTTCTCAATGTCCTTCCCACAGAAACCGTATAATTAGATACAACCGTTGTCTTATCGGAAAGTGTTGTGGTTGCCTGTACAACAACGGAATTGATGTTGACAGACATTCCTGAAGTAACGGAATAACTTGCGCCCGGTACACTCGATCCGGTGACGGTACAGTCTGCGATCACTCCGCCATCCATTCCCTGAATGCTCAGGCAGTTCTTTGCCAGATCCAGTGCCGTCTTACAGTTTACGGTAGATACGGTGCGATCTACACTGATCACTGGATTTGCCTGACTGTCGGTAACTTCCAGATATCCCGTAGTTGTAGCCAGTGATGTGCTCTGTCCATCACTTGGATAGAACTTCAGTTCCAGCAGATAAGTACCTGTCTGTGCCTTTGTCACAACATTTCCATTCAGTGAAACCGCAGAAATCGGAATTTCTGATCCACTGCCAATTGCTGCAGGTTCTGTTGAAGATCCACCCTTTGACAGATCACTTTCATAATATTGTCCGCCCTTACTGATCCTTACAGATGCAATATTCACATACTGATAAAATACGCCTCCGCGATACTCTGCCAGACGCAATGTTGTCACTTTTGATGCAAGCAGATCCGATGCAGATGCTCCGGAAGTAATTGCCAGATCAATGACCGGTTTGCTGATATCAACCTTATAGGAAGATGCTCCATTATAAGGAGGAGTCTGTACAACAACGGTAACATTAACGGATGCCTTATGTCCGTTCATTGTCAGGGTCAGGGTATAATTGTAAACACCTGCTGCCCTTCCGGATGCGTCAAATACCATACGGTCGGTTGCCGGATCATAGGTAGCCATAGATACTTTATTGGTACTGTTTTCTACGATCTGGTATGTCTCGTTTTCAAGTTTCATACTCTGACCATACTGATCCCGTCCATCGATATTGACGTATTCCTTATAGCCTGCCGCATAAGCGTTTGACATGGTAATCTGCGTATTATCTGCAGTCAGTGTTGCAAGGTATGCCGGTTCCGCCACCGTAATCTCGTATACATAAGTGTATTCCTGCTTTGCATAGGTTGCGGTAACGATAATATTTGCGGTACCTGTCTTGATTGCTGTTGCATAAGCAACATTGTTCTTTCCAGGATTTACAAGCAATGTGTCCGGATCGGAAGACTCAAACTTGATGCTGTCATACTTCATCTCGGTATTGTCTGTATCCAATGCCCGGAAATGTACATAATAATTGCTGCCGGATGCTACATTATGATTGTCCTTGTAACTGGATGCACTGTAATTTGGCACTGCTTCCGAAGAGGTAAGTGTAAGGTTTGTGTTGTTTGACACACTGGCTGCCTTACATACAAAGGTTCCGCTTCCGGTCAGTACCAGATTCGGATCGCTTGCACATTTATAAGTCAGTGTAACCGTTCCGGTATCCCCAACTCTGGTCATATAAATCTTATTATCCTTTGTACGGTAACCATTTGTAATCCGTTCCGTATAAGTAATATCTCCCGGATATGCTGTCTTGACATCAATTCCGTTTGCATCAAGAATCTCGTATTCGATTGGTGTCTCTTTTCCGACGGTCACTTCTGTTGTCACAACTCTAAGGCTGACCGGTCTTCCCACGGATGCGGTAAAGTCATATGTTGACTGTCCATCGGTAACCGTATAGGTTGCACCGTCTTTCAGCTGATTATAGGTTGTAAGAAATACCTGTGTTCCGTCATCGGAAAATACAGCCGACTTGATTTCCATCTTTGCACCTGCCTGGGTCCGGATAGAAAAATCTCCTGTTTTCACAAGATTTTTGGCATTTCCGGAATATACAGCCGCTACCTTGTTTGCTGCCATCTGTGCAATTCCGGTCATGGAAGTTGCGACAGTAATAACCTTGCTGTCGGAAACCACTTTATTTCCCGCTTTGGCCTGCACAGTGATGGTATAAGTACCTTCTTTTGCCGGAGTAAATGCACCGGTCTTTGTAATCATGGACGAAACATCATTTCCGTTTCCATCCACAGCGGTCCAGACATTGGTGCTGATGGCATTTGCCGGAGTGATACGGAACCGGAACTGATAGGTCTGTCCCACCTGATATTTCAAGACTCCGTTATCTACAATGGAAATTGTTTTCGGCAGTATTTTAATCTTGGCAGACTTTGTCTTGATCGTGCTCACGCACTTCTTCCCTTTGTAAACTTTTGCAGTTACAATTACGGTTTTATTCTTTGCGGCTGCCTTTCCCCGGGTGCGGATTGTCAGACTGTTTGCAGATGTCTTTCCGCTCACGGATGTCGTTGTTTTCTTCAGCTTTGCATAACTTTTTCCGGTGCCGGAAAGGCTCCATTTTACCCTCTGCCCTTTGGTAAGATTGGTTACGGTATATGTATACACACCCTTACCGGTGCTGTTTTCATAAAGAACCGTATAATTTTTTACAAATTTCGGTTTTGCTGCCGCATCTGCCTGTACTGGAAATACAGAAATAATCATTGCCAGCGCACACAATACAGCAATCAGTTTTTTGCTTTGCAAACGCATAATCTCTCCTCCTTATCTGGTTCACTCGCTACTTAAGAACAACGTCCTTTTGTCTTATATTAGCACACCCTCTGTGCTTTCGCAATTGTTCAGACAGAGGGTGTTTCTTAAGATTTTTTTAATCCAGGGCGATCGCTTCTTCTTCCCGTCTCCGGAGAATATCATATTCATCCGGTTCCATCCCCAGATCCACATAAAAGATCTGCTGCGGATGCGGACAGGATTCCATCGGCTCTCCCTTTTCATCCATCAGTCCCCGCACCGTAACGGTCATATTGCGTCCGTCCGGTTTCATCACTTCGATCTGTTCTCCGACAGAAAATTTATTCTTTTGTTCCACCCGGTACATTCCCTTTTCATTTTTCGGACCGACAATTCCCAGATAGGTATATCCCTTTTCATACGTGTTGTTATCGTAAATCTGTGTCTCCTCCGAAGGTTTTCCGTAAAAAAATCCCGTGGTAAACTGGCGGTATGTGCAGCTTTTGATCTGTTCGAGATACCATGGCATATTTTCCTGATATTTCTCCGGAGATTCCAGATAATCGTCAATCGCCTTACGGTAAGTACGCGCCACCGTTGCCACATAAAGTGCGGTCTTCATACGTCCCTCAATCTTAAAACTGTCAATTCCTGCTTCCAGAAGATCCGGAATATGCTCAATCATACACAGATCTTTGGAATTGAAAATATAGGTTCCGCGCTCATTCTCATATACCGGAAAATACTCACCCGGACGCTTCTCTTCAACCACAGAATATTTCCACCGGCACGGATGTGTACATGCCCCGCGGTTGGCATCCCTTCCTGTAAAATAATTGGACAGCAGACATCTTCCAGAATAGGAAATACACATAGCGCCATGTACAAATGTCTCTATCTCCAGATCATCGGAAATGTGTTCCCGGATCTGCCGGATCTCCCGCAGGGAAAGTTCTCTTGCCGTTACCACACGGGTAGCACCGAGTTTCTCCCAGAACTGAAATGTTCCGTAATTGGTGTTGTTTGCCTGTGTACTGATATGGCGGTCAATATCCGGGCATACTTCTCCGGCGATCGTAAAGATTGCCGGATCTGCAATGATCAGAGCATCCGGCCGGTCCGGCTTCATGTTCTGCAGTTCCGTAAGATATTCCCGCGCACCGTCAAGATCATAATTATGTGCCAGAATATTTGTCGTCACATAAACTTTAACTCCCCGTGCATGTGCAAATGCAATTCCCTCTGCCATCTCTTCCATGGTAAAGTTTTTTGCCTTGGCTCTGAGTCCGAATGCCTCTCCCCCGATGTAGACCGCATCGGCTCCATAAATAACTGCAATTTTTAATACTTCCAGACTGCTTGCCGGAACAAGCAACTCATTCTTTCTCATCGTTTTCTACCTCTACTTTTGTACTGACTGTAATTCCATCTCCCACCGGCAGCACCGCTGTTACCAGATCTTTCCGGTGCGTTAACTCATACAAATATTCCCGCATCCGTTTGTAAATCGTCCGGTTTCTGCGGATCACCGCATAATGGGACTCAATAATGTCCCCATCCTGCAGCACATTATCCGAGACAAGTGTCCCTCCGGTTTTCAGCAGACGCAGAATATCCGGCATAAAATGAATATACTGTCCTTTTGCGGCATCCATAAAGATCAGATCAAACGGCTCGGTGAGTGTCGGAAGGATTTCCGCTGCATCCCCTTCAAGCAGTGTAATCTGCTCTTCTTTCCCTGCTCTCTTAAAATTTTCCCGGGCAATCGGGATTCGCTTTTCATAATTTTCAATCGTGACAATCTCACACGGTACCGGATCATATTCTGCCATCAGAATGGAAGAAAACCCTACCGCAGTACCGACTTCCAGAATTCTTTTTGGTTTTGTCATCGCCAGCAAAAGCTTCAAAAAGCTCTGCATCTCCTTCCGAATAATCGGAACATAGGAATCCAGAGCTTCTCGTTCGACAGCATCCAAAATTCTGGTATTTCCCGTATCCAGGGAATTGATATATGTTACCAGTCGTTCATCTACTATCATATTTATTTCTATTGTGCCTCCGTGCTTTCCACATCCTGCGTATCCGGTACCATCTGCTTTTCTGCAAAGAAACGATACCCATAATCATAACAGGTCCTGCATAAATGAACGGTTCCATATAAAATCAGCAGGATCAGCATAATAACAAACGCAATTTTAATGAAAGTGAACAAAGCTTTATTCATAATACCCCTATACTTCCATGATAATCGGCATGATCATCGGACGTCTCTTGGTCTCTTTCCAGACGAAATCACCCAGAGCATCTTTTACTTCATTTTTGATCTTGCCCCAATCGGTAATGTTGTGATCCATACAATAATCCATGGTCTTATCGAGAACGGTTTTTGCTTCATCCATCAGACTCTCGGAATTACGTACATAGACGAAACCTCTCGATACGATATCCGGTCCTGCAAGTACCTGTCCGGTTCCGTTTTCGAGTGTCATGACGACAATAATAATTCCGTCTTCTGCCAGACGCTGACGATCCCGAAGAACGATATTTCCGACATCTCCGACACCAAGTCCGTCTACCATTACATTGCCAACCGGCACATGTCCGGTCACTTCTGCACCATTCTCATCGATCTCAAGCACATCTCCGGAAGAAAGGATTTTGATATGATCACTGTCATATCCAAGCTCTTCCGCAATCTTCGCCTGTGCAATCAGATGCTTGTATTCTCCATGCACCGGAATCGCGTACAGCGGATTTACCAGAGAATAAATCAGCTTGATATCTTCCTTGCACGCATGTCCGCTGACATGTACATCTTCGAAAATCACATCTGCACCCTTGCGCATCAGTTCATTGATAACACCGGTAACCGATTTCTCATTTCCCGGAATCGGATGGGAACTGAATACAATGGTATCATTTGGCTTAATGGTAACTTTGCGGTGCATGCCGGATGCCATGCGGGACAATGCAGCCATGGACTCTCCCTGGCTTCCCGTTGTAATGATAACCGTCTTTTCATCCGGATAATTTTTCAGCTGATCCACATCAATCAGAATGTTATCCGGCAGGGAAATATATCCCAGTTCCGAAGCGATGGATACAATATTGACCATGCTTCGTCCCTCAATCGCAACTTTTCTTCCAAACTTGTCTGCAGAATTGATGATCTGCTGCACGCGATCCACATTGGATGCAAATGTCGCAATAATAATTCTTGTATTTTTATGCTCGGAAAAAATGTTATCCAGCGTTTTTCCTACTGACTTTTCGGAATCTGTAAATCCCGGGCGCTCCGCATTGGTACTGTCACAAAGCAGTGCTAACACTCCTTTTTTACCAATCTCGCCGAAACGCTGCAGATCAATGGCATCTCCAAATACCGGTGTATAATCAACCTTAAAATCTCCTGTATGCAGGACAATTCCTGCCGGGGAATAAATCGCAAGTGCCGCCGCATCCTGAATACTGTGATTCGTGCGGATAAACTCTACACGGAAACATCCAAGATTGATGTGCTGTCCGTATTTGACAACTTTTCTTTTTACTTTTTTGAGCATATCATGCTCTTCGAGTTTGTGCTCGATCAGGGCATTGGTCAGTCTGGTCGAATAAATCGGCACATTGACATCTTTTAAAACATATGGGATGGCACCAATATGATCCTCATGTCCGTGCGTAATAAAAAATCCTTTGACACGATCAATATTTTCCTTTAAATAAGTGACATCCGGAATCACCAGATCCACTCCGTACATGTCATCTTCCGGGAATGCGAGACCGCAATCCACCACAATAATACTGTCTTCGTATTCAAAGGCAGTAATATTCATACCAATCTGCTCAAGACCTCCCAACGGTATAATCTTAAGCTTACTGTTATTCTGTTTTTCCTGTTTTTTCATAAATCCTCCAAATATAATATTCCGCTCTAATATAAAAGCTGTGTTTCCTCATCCGCAAGTTCAGCAAATATTTTCGCGAGTGCAGCAAACTCTGTATCATCATCTACCATCTCGTAAAATACTTCCTCATCCTGTGTCTTTATTTCTTTTAATATATATGCTTCACTGTCCCCGTTTTCATTGCCATCAGAGACAAGTAAGTATCTGATTCCATTCAGCTGTGTCTGTTCTTCCACAGCAAATTCCACCACCTCATTGGTGTCCGGATCTGTAAACTGAATTTTTTCCATTTATTTTTTCCTTGTATTTTTATTTTTCTTCTGGATGATTTGAAAGATAATCCAGATATCCCTGTAATATAAAAATAGCCGCAATTTCATCTACATATTCCTTGCGGTTTTCTCTTCGAATTCCTGTTTCCATCATCGAACGGTCTGCTGCAACTGTTGTCAGCCGTTCATCCCATAAAATAACAGGGAGACCACAGCGTTTTTCAAGCATTTCCTTGAATTCTTTTGTTTTCTCGCAGCGCTCCCCTTCTGTACTGTTCATATTTTTCGGGTAACCGAGCACAATTTTTTCCACCTCGTACTCGCTTACCAGCTGTTCGATCCGCGCCAGTGTCTGCCTGAGTTTCGTTGGAGCTTTCCTTCGGATAATTTCCACTCCCTGCGCTGTAATTAACAGCGCATCACTCACTGCAACACCCACTGTCTTTGAACCGAAATCCAATCCTAAAATCCGCATAATTCTCCCGTACCGGATTATTCCCAGGAATTGTTTTTGATGTATGCACGTAAAACTTCTTCTACAAGTTCGTCCCGCTCTACCTTCATGATCAGACTTCTCGCATTGTTATGACTGGTAATATATGTCGGATCTCCGGACATAATATATCCTACAATCTGATTCACCGGATTGTATCCTTTCTCACTCAATGCACGGAATACGATCTCTAAAACATCTCTTACCTGTAATTCCGGTTCCTTTTGTACTGTAAAATATTGTGTATTATTTAAATTCTCCATATTCGCCGTCCCTGCCCTTGTTCATTCCAACAAGTCCTGTCCCATCTATTGTATACGAAATTGAGGAAAAATACAAGCGCTATAGTTTCATACGGTAAATCTCATCGGTCAGAGCCGCTTCCACTCTTCCCCTTTTCATCACATTATCAAGCGGTTCTGCCGTTTTTGCCGCGATCTTTACATACTCTTTGGTATATCCAGTATACCACGTTTCTCCGTCAACTTCCATTGGTTCCTCAAAGAGTACTTCTTCCTCTTTTCCCACATAATATGCGCGGAATTCCCTCGACATACTTTCCGAAAGTGCCAGCAGCTGGGCACTGCGCTTCGTCTTGATTTCCTCCGGCACCTGATGTTCCATCACTGCCGCACGGGTTCCCTGCCGTCGGGAATATTTAAAAATATGCATCTCATAAAAATGAATGCGTTTTAAATATTCCTTTGTCTGTGCAAATTCTTCTTCTGTCTCTCCAGGAAATCCAACAATAACATCCGTTGTGATTGCCGGATGCGTAAAGTTTTTCCGTAAAATACTGCATGCATTTTCGTATTCTTCCGTCGTATATTTCCGGTTCATCCGGGCAAGCGTTGCATCGCATCCGCTCTGCAGTGACAGATGAAAATGCGGACAGATCTTCTCCATCTTTGCCAGTTCTTCTGCAAATGTTTCCGTCACGATTCTCGGTTCCAGCGAACCTAAACGGATACGCCGGATTCCCTCCACCTGATGCACCATCTGGATCAGATGCAGCAGACTTTCCCCGCAGTCAATCCCGTAGGAGCTCAGATGAATTCCGGTCAGTACCACTTCCTGATATCCGGACGCTGCCAGACGCTTTACTTCCTCCAGAACATTCTGAACATTTCTGCTTCTCACCCGTCCTCTGGCATACGGAATAATGCAGTAACTGCAGAACTGGTTACAACCATCCTGTACTTTTATAAACGCGCGGGTATGCTCTGCTGCATGATCCAGTGTCAGCTCCTCAAATGCCTGTTTTTCGTGGTTAATATCCACCACAGCCTCCACCTTTTCTCCTCTGCCCGCAAAGAAAGCATCCAGCCGCTCTACCAGTTCTTTTTTCTGATTATTTCCGATCAGAATATCAATTGCTTCATCACATTTTGCCTCATCCTCTTTGGTCTGTACATAGCATCCGGCAGCAACAACAGCCGCATCCGGATTCAGCTTTTTTGCCCGGTGCAGCATTTGTCTTGATTTGCGGTCTGCCATATTTGTTACGGAACAGGTATTAATCACATAGACATCTGCTTTCTCCGAAAACGGCACGATTTCGTACCCCGCTTCTTCAAGCATCTGCTGCATAGCTTCTGTCTCATATGCATTCACTTTGCATCCCAGATTGTGTAATGCTGCTTTTTTCATTTTTACTCCTTTATACAATTATCTTCATACATTTCTTGACTTTTCCAATAAAAAATATTACTATCAAAG